>Ga0049082_10000083_pt1 | contig 21207 bp, 26 predicted proteins | sample GreLakmeHU45MSRF_FD_66718 | JGI IMG/M metagenome (GOLD analysis project Ga0049082, IMG submission 66718) | Freshwater lentic microbial communities from great Laurentian Lakes, MI, USA - Great Lakes metaG HU45MSRF | ecosystem: Environmental > Aquatic > Freshwater > Lake | place: Great Lakes... | reverse complement strand
CCCTGCCGCTGCCGGTGCCGCCGCTGCTGCCGGTGCTGCGGGCGGAGCGACCACCTCTACCTCGGGAACCGGTGGAACTCCTACAGGATGCCAAGGTACGTCGTGCCCTTAGGCAGTTGCATCCCGGAACAGTGTATAATATCCGCTCAAGTTCCTGCTGCCCGAATGGCGACCGACCTCGTACCCATTCTTGAGAAGAACAATTGTCGGAACGGCAACCACCTTCAGGGTCTGCGCAAGACCCTCCTTGTCGTGGTGGGTATTTACCGACACCCACTTTACAGTGTCAAACTCTTCCTTCAGAATGGAAACGGTCGGTTCGATCAACTTGCAAGGCGTACATGTCGGACTGGAAAAATGACAGGCAACAATGTTATTCATTTGTACTTGGTACAACCTTTTCGATGAAGACGCTTTCCACTTCAACCTTTAGATGCGTAACCTTTTGCCGAACACTCCTTGTGACATTCAATTTCTTTTCCTTACACAGTTCGCTGAACGCCTTGAGGAGATGCTTGTCGACAAGTTCAGGGTTCAGTGTATCCAGGTTGTCCCGCATCCACTTGATAAGAACCGGTTGAGGGATCGCCGGTCCCATTATGGAGACGGGGCATCCGGGCGCCACCTCTTCCAGAACAGGCGGTGCAGGTGCCTTTCCCTCGACACACTCTCGTGCCATACGATCCACGACATCATTCTGCCTTGACAAGTCATCCGTTCCACCCGTGTGTGCCTTCACATGGACGAATCGATGTGTCTTAAACCTTGACAGTCTGCTGGTAATGTCCTCAATTAAGTCACGATTCAGGACATCCTTGCCAACAGATGTCTTCCACCCACGCGTCACCCATCCAGTGATCCACACAGTCAAACACTTGATGGCATATTCACTGTCCGAATAAATCACAATGTCTTCATCGCCGCATCCTTTTGTTACAAGAATCTCAGCAGCAAGACGAATTGCGGACAATTCTGCGCGATTGTTCGTATGGGGGTGGGTGTCTGGCAATAGGTGTGCCTCAGACCAATCGGGAGTCTCGGGGAACCATGCGGCATATCCGCCCTTTGCACCCTTTTGACCATTTGCACTGCACGCCCCATCTGTAAAGACTCGCATTCTATTCTATATCTTCCATAGTAGTAAATGGGAGCTCCTTATCATCCACACTATCCTCCAGGTGCTGTGAGGGGTCCTGTTCCATACAATTTTCGAGCTGTATGTCCTCCAGGCACACCTGATATCCCCAAGTGTTTGATAGACCATTTCGTTGCCAACGCGCGCGAGACACCCATAGATATGAAACAAGATGAAAACATGATTACAGACGCTATCCAAGGACGACCTATTGGACCTGGTCAAACTATAATTGTTATAACTCATGCCCCTCGTGTAGATCGCTATTTTTTCCCAGACGACTTACTCACTTGGTGGCGAAAGGAACAAACGGATGGGTTTGTAAACTCTAGAGATATTACCGGTGATCAAAATCAGCATTGGTTTACGAGTCCTTTCAGGAAAGTACTCGGAGATGAAGCACTAGTACCACCGGGTTATAGATTTGACGCTGGAATGGGAGATGTTCGTGCGATTATAGTTAGAATTCGACCTAATAAAGGCCTTGCCATAAATAGAAAACCGGAACAAATACAGGATGTTATGTATGAGCGACCTACAACCGCAGGAGGGAAACGCAAGACTCGGCGGCGCAGAAGGAAATCCTACCGTAAGAAGTAATGATTCAACTCCCATGGGTCGTCGGCGGTCTAATTTTTGGACTTGTGGTGGCAACGGTTCTGATTCCACCGACTCGTACCGTTCCGTCAATCCCTGACCCCAAAGATCCGTCTGCACTCTATCGCACCGAAACTGGATGTGTTCGTCTTCTTCCAACTGAAGTGCCGTGCACATCGGAACCGGATTCATTCAATCTTCTTGCATTCAAGTAATGTTGAACATTGTCAAGGCACTTGAACGAGGTGCACCGTTCTTTTCGTTTATTATTGGACTTGGCATTGCAGCAATCCTGTTTCATCGCAAGTTTCAGGTTGTCAAGACCTTGTCAGTTCCATTACCCGACGTAACTACAAAACTTACAAAGTCAGATGGAAAGTGCTATCGCTTCCGCGTCGAAGATGCGTCATGTGAATTCCCATCTTCCTTATAAACAAATGGACGACGCCACATCGCTCGACGCACTCTTGCCGAGTCCGCAAGGTCCGCAATCCAGCGGTCCGATGGTCCCGGTGCCGTCCACGCCTGGACCCAGCGTGTCTCAGATGACACCGTCGTTTAAACCCACCCTGCCGGCAATGGCATTCATGTTCCGTAATTTACGTCTGTACTTTTCCTTCTTTCTTGCCGCAGTCGTCATTTCCTTGTCGACACCTCGCAACCTGCTTCTCCAGTACATTCCCAATGCATACACGTCGGGTGGAGTTGTCAGTTGGACCGGTGCGGCAGTCTTGGGAGGATCTGCAGTTGTCATTGCCCACACAATCTCGATCTTTATTGCGAGCATGGGGTTGTAAAAAAACGAAAGTACAAATCTGTATTTTGTCGACATGTACGGCAAAAATGCAGGAATCTCTCTTTGTTCTCGAGTGCTCGTATGACAAGTGGTATGTCGGAAAGGCAAAGGACGTTCTTCATCAAGTAACCTATCTCGAGTGTGGATTCGGACCCGACTGGACTCGAACCTATTCACCGATTCGGATCGTCGAACAGAAACTCATTACAAGTCCAGATGACATGATGACAGTCACCAAGCAGTACATGAAGAAGTATGGAATTGACAATGTGCGCTGCGAGACCATGTGCTCGCTTGTGTCCGGTGAGGGCAATGCACACGTAGAACCTGCGCGTTTCTTGGACCCGGACTTTGAGCGTGCACTTCGGTTCGAACTGTATGCGACCGACAGGTCCTCGTCGACAAACTGGAACTGCCAGTACTGTGTGTCGGATTACCCGACACGAGACGCATGCCGTCATCACGAGGAAACGTGTCAGTACAAACCTGCACCCGCACCCAGCAATTCCTGCACGCGCTGTGGGCGGCACGAACACTCAACGGACCGCTGCTACGAACGCAGGCATGTGGGCGGATGGACCATCCGGTGAACCCGAAAACGAAAGTCATACTCCTTTTTTAAACTAGGGCATGGAGTGTCCAATGTGTAGGGTCTACGTGCACGACACGATCGAGTCATCTCCGTCCCATCCCTTTGTGCGAGATTCCATTCGCAAACATGCGGCAAAACTTACACCCGAATTCATGCGACTGTTGCGGCACCAAGATACAATGGCACCCTTGGCATTTCTAGCAATTGAACTGGGTATCGTCAAACGAATCGGAAAGGTGAGACTGAATCCAGTCTACGTCGCATCGGACTGGATCAATGAGCAACGGCGCCGCATTGGCGATCTCCACCTCATACATTATCAGCATTCGAAACCGAATCTAGAGTCTACAGACGATCTTTACTCGTAATCAAATAATGGAACCACCTGTCTATGTATACCCCGGTCTTCTGTTAGGTGCAGGGTACATGCTGACACCTCGATTTGTGTCCGATCACGGCATCACCCACGTGATTAATTGTGCATTCCCAGAAGATTCGCCAATGTGGTTTCGTACACGGTATCCGTCTAGATATGCATGTATCAAGGCAGTCGATTCAAAGGATGTCAAGATTCTCGACTGGTATCCAAAGTTTGAAGAGACACTCCGACGCTTTTTGCGTGCGCCTGGAGTCGGTACGATCTTTGTACACTGTCAAGCAGGTGTGAACCGATCTGCGTATCTGCTTCTCTATTTTATGACACGGAACTTTGGGTTTGATTTCAAGACGTCTGTCCAGAATGTTCGCAGATTCCGCACAATCTGCACAAACCCCGCATTCATGAAAGAAATTACCGCCACCTTGTAATGAGGTTGGTACTCTATGCACTCCTTGTCGTTGCGGTTCTCCTGCTCCTCAAATCTGTGCACGAATCGTTTACGGACACTGAATATTTAAACGTCTTTGAACCCTGCGGATGTCCAGCGACAGGTACGTGCCCCCCGGCATGCAAATCGTGGGAGAGTCAGATCACTGCAATTGCTCCGTCTATAGGGACATCTCGCGAGACTGCGGCCGCATACATCCCCACCCTGAATGCGTTTTATAAAACCGTATATCAACCTGCAGCAGCAAAACCGACCGAAGCAATGGTCACTGCATTTTTGAATTCCAACCAGTCAAGTGGTACAGATCCCGGATCTATGAAACAGATTATCATGAACGGGTTCCATATCGAAGCTGCAGGTAGAAAGACAGATACTGGAAAGGGATTGTTCACACCGAGCGCAGCACTCCAACCGTCGGATGGACGCGATCAAGTTTATGGACGATTGAACCAGAAAGCAGAGTACACGCCTGCGGATTCAAGCATATCGACTCAATTTTCGGAAGGCAATTATGCATCTGTATCGCAAACCACGCCCACCCGTGAGTGCGGTGTATTTTCTCCTCCCGAGAATGTATAATGGACGTTCTTCTCGCTATTTTGTGTTTGTTCGCACTCCTTCTCCTGTTTGTCGGTCAGCGTGAAGGATTTACCGGAGATTGCGGAACGGATGGATCGCCACCTCCTGCTACATGGGGAGTTCTGAGTGTTCCGATGAGAGTCTACACTCGAACTGAGTGCGAGAAGAACCACAATGGAATCTGGTATGATGCAGGTATGAGGGATGGTCTTGGGGTCTGCTATCGCAAAGAGGCAGTAGGGGATAGTTATGATCTGTCGAAAGCGTGTGCCTTCTTGAACAATACCCCTGCGGCACCTGCGGCACCTGCGGCACCGACATCTGCAGTCCCCCCTGCCCCGACGGTGACTTCAATGACTGCACCGCTTCCTCAAGCAATGCCGACCCCGACAGGTGGAAATACAATTACGTCGTTACCCATTCCAGGCATGCCGTCCGTTGCACCTCAAGCAGCAGGTGTCATGACATCCACGCCGGTCGGTGCTCCTCTCGGAAGCGGAACGCCGCATGGAATCTTGCTTACGATAGTCTGAAATTGTATTTCGTAAGAACAATGAAGGTATCCATCTTGATTGGACTGTTTCTTGTTCTTCTTGTTTTATGGACACTTCGACGTCCCGAGTTTTTCCAGGACACGGACAAGATCAAGGGTCCGCCGTACAGTGCTGCAGATGCAGCGGCAATCGTTCTACTCATGCCGTCGAGGATGAAGACGACCCTAGAATCGCAAAAGGGATCGAGCGATCCTCTTCAACTTATTGATGGATTGATCACGCAATTGTTTACACAATTTTGGCAACAAAAGTACCAACCTGCATCCACTACACTTACATCGTCAACGGTTGACATTTTCCTGGACAATGCCACTGTGACTCCGCTGATAAAGGCAGATGTCAAGACACTCATGGTTGCGTATTTCGTATCCCAACCACGCGGCGCAGCAAATGTGCAACAGAGCGCTTCACAAATTGCAGCGGCAGCGGAATCGGCAGGTGTCGCTCAAGCGAGTGGGTACAATGCGATACTTAACGCGCTCGGACAGGGTGCTGGATACGGCGCTGGACCCACTGGAGGCACTGGGGGCACGGGAACCAGTGGTGCAAGCGGAAGCACCGGAGGCACCGGAACCAGTGGCAGCGGGAGTGGCAGCGGGAGTGGCAGTGGCAGTGGCAGCGGGAGTGGCAGCGGGAGTGGCAGCGGAACCAGCGGTGCAAGCGGAGGCACTGGAACCAGCGGCGGAGGCGGCGGAGGCGGCGGAACCAGCGGGTCGCAGTTCGATGTGTCGGCAACTCCTGGATATACCATGCCGGTTGGAGGACCTGTTCGTCCTGCATTCGCTGGACCGCAAACCAATATCGTATCGAGCACTCCACTGGCATACCCCGATCTTATTGGACCCGCTGGAGGAGGATCAAGTTCGTTAGGACCTGACGGCGCGCCTGCCGGCGGACCTCCAGGCGGAACGTGGTTCGGTCAATCTACATTTGATTTTAATCTGTTTTCTGCATCGCAAGTTCCCGGAGATCAAGATCTTATACAAAATCCTTATCTGCAATCCGCTACGTATTCTGCGAGCGTATATTCGGCCAAAAACGAACCCGTTCCATATTTGGCAGATTTCTCGGCATTTATGAGATAAAGAATGTTCGGACTCCGCAATCAATCTGGAAGCTGCTGGGTGAACGCAACGATTCAGGCAGTGTTCCGCATCCCCGAGGTCCAGACGCGATACATCAATGCCGAACTTGAGACTACAACCCCAGTCGATTCGAGTCTACACGAGATTTGGTCATCCAATGGAGAGGAAGGACTGAAGGACTTCTATGCGTGTGTCAAGACCGCAGTCATGCCTGCAGGCGAGGGCATCGGCGACTCGCACGAACTTCTCGCATTCCTTTGCGATAAACTTCCATACCTCGACTCGCTTCTGCGGTTCAAGGTAGGAAACAAGGTTGCGTGTACTTCGTGTACGCACGCAGAGACAGTTGTGGATTCGCTCATTGAGTTTTCCATCAGTCCACCCATGAAGAACCAGACGCTCATTGAGAGCATTCAGCAGGCAGTGACACCCATTGACATTCCGGACTGGACATGCGAAAAGTGCTCCAAAAAGGGATGCAAGAAGCAACTGCTCATGTCAACCTTTCCAACTCTCTTTGTATTTCACGTAACGTCTCTCAAGTCATCTGTCACCTACTCGCCCATCGTGGTTCTCAATGGATTCAAGTACGGACTGATTGCAGTCGTTTGTTGGAACGGTGGGCACTGGTGGACATACGGACGTACACTGGGCGGAGACTGGATCGAGTACGACGACTCCAATGTCCGCAACCACGGGAAGACAAAGTTCCCCTTGTCGAACAATGTGCGTTTGCTGTTCTATTATCGCATCAAGGAGTAAGAGAAAGAATGTCTACAGGTGCGACAGGTTCTTCGCCCACAGGTGCGACCGGATCCACCGGATCCACTGGTCCCACTCCTACACTTTTCGGTGTATCGCCCGAAGCATTTCTAGGTCTGTCACTTGCAGTTGTAGGTCTCATCAGTCTTTTTATCTTTTTCACCACTGGATCCGCTATCGTTGTCTTTATTTTTATCCTCCTGGGTGTTCTTCTCTTTCTCGTTGCCCTCCGATATGGACTCGTAGTCCTTCCACTCCCAACTATATCGTCTGACATCCCATCTCCGCCATTCGGTTCGCAATCTGGAAGTGTACTTGGCGAAAAGGGAAGCGAAGTGTTCCACGTTGCAGACAATAAGTTTACGTATGAAGATGCGCCTGCAGTGTGTGCAGCATACGGATCTCAACTTGCAACCCTTGATCAGATTATTCTTGCATACAATGCCGGTGCAGAGTGGTGCGGGTACGGATGGTCTGAAGGCGGAATGGCACTGTACCCCACGCAAAAGGGAACGTGGGACCTATTGCAGAAAGAACAAGATCCTGCGCGTCGCACTGCATGCGGTCGTCCTGGTGTGAATGGCGGATATTTTGATGTGAAGAGCAAGTTTGGTGTCAATTGCTTCGGATTCAAACCGGATGGAGATCTGTCCTTCCCTCGTCCACTGCCTGGAACAGACCCGACTCTGTTTGCTGCTGCAGTTGCAAGGTTTCAAGCAATGCTCAAGACCTTTACACTCAACCCGTACAATCGCAACGAGTGGTCTGGGTCGACAGTCAATCAAGTTTCTTCGTACGGCAAGAATTTTACACAGGCGGTGATCGGAGAGTTCTTTACGAATTACGGAGTTGTCGAGCATGCAATTGGAGATATCGCATACGAAAACGTACCCGGTGGAGGTAGTTCGCTTGGGTCGCCTTTAGGATTGATGGGTGCGGCGGGCGCAACGGGTCCGCAAGGACTTGCTGGAACTGGAGGGTACACGGGTCCCCCGGGAGCGGCGAGCACAGTGCCTGGACCCGCAGGTGCCCCTGGAGCTCAAGGGTTACAGGGTCCTACAGGCGCTGCGTCCAATGTGGAAGGACCGACTGGACCCCCTGGACCCACGGGGAGGGGAACGTCGGGGGCAACTGGAGCACCGGGAGCACCGGGAGCACCTGGAGTACCGGGACTAGACGGGAAGAATGGTCCTCAGGGTCCACCGGGAGCACCGGGAGCACCCGGTAGGATGGGTGGACGTGTGTTGAGTGCAACGTATCACGCAAACCTCTGGGCAAACGACAAGAACAATCGCAATCAGTCCGATTTTACCGGGTTCTTACAGAGTCAGATCGATCAAGGTGTCGACCGACTCCCTCCAGGTAAGTACTTAGCGGATCAACCGGATATAGGCGATCCGTCATTTGGAAACCCCAAAACAATCACCATTCGCGCACGGAATGCCGCAGGGGTCGATAAACTTTTTACAAGTCCAGATCGTACAGGATTTGATTGGTCAGATGTTGCAGCATTTATAAAAGAAGGCGCAGCACCTGCCGCACCTGCCGCACCTGCCGCACCTGCAGCACCTCCCGCCACCGCCGCCTCCGCCACCGCCGCGTGGGCCGCCTGGAACAACCGGACCGCCTACGTTTAAGTATAGACTCTACAACTGAAAATCTGCAAAATAGACTGTCAAACAATATGCCACGACACTGAACAGGTACACCCATGTCCACACTGGGAATATCGTTGCCTCTCGATCACCCGTTCCAAATGGACGAACACGACCTTCGCGACCAAACGCGACAGTCGGTTTGATGTAGAGAAAGGCAGACATGAAAAAGAGGTAGAAGGACACCATCCAGATCCGATGATTTTTCCGTGTGAACGCCTCCATTATCAAATCCCAACGAAAAACAATGAGTACTGCCGCCGACTACATCTTGCCGAATCGCAAAGCATTTGCAGATTCAATTACTCGAATCTTTCTCAAGTACAGAAAAGAAGACCGAGATCCCCTGTCCGAAGACAAGGATGTCGACCTATGTCTGAATCAAACAAGTGCCCGTGAACTGTTTCCGTATCAAAAATTGATTCGAGACTACATGATGATCGAAACACCCTACCGGGGAATTTTATTGTATCACGGTCTCGGGTCCGGCAAAACATGCTCGTCGATTGCCATTGCCGAATCCCTTGTCTCCAAATCTCGCGTTGTGGTCATGACGCCGGCAAGTCTGCGCGCAAACTACAAGAACGAATTTCAGACATGTCCGCTCTACACTGAACAGCACTGGCGGGTACGTGAAGTCAGTTCCGCAGACCGTGCTGATGAAGGGAAAGCGTTAGGGATTTCTGAAGCGTTTCTTGAAAAACACGGCAAATTCTATACGACAACGCCGAGACAACCGGCAAATTTCACAACACTTTCGAAAGTGGATCAAGACCTCATTCGTCAACAAATTGATGACGTTCTGACAGGTCGCTTTACATTCGTCAATTACAATGGATTGACACGCACTGCAGTTGCTGCACTTCTTCCTGAAGACGGACCCAATCCGTACGACGATTCCATTGTCATTATTGATGAAGTGCACAATTTCATCTCCCGCATTGCCGACAAGGAAGGTGTGATCTTGCCGGTGTACAATGCAATTTATCGCGCCAAGTCCTGCAAAGTCGTGGTCTTGTCGGGCACTCCCGTGATTAACCGTCCCAACGAGATTGCGTACCTTATGAATTTGTTGCGCGGACCCATTGAGCGAATCACAATTCCATTCAAGACAATACAAGGATGGGATGAAGCGAAAATGACCGCAACCCTTCATGAACTCCGCGACATTGATACCGTCGAATTCAATGCAGTGAAAAAGGTTGTCATGGTCACCCGCAATCCACCGTACTTTTCTACAGTCTACAACAATACCGGTCAGCGTGTTGCCGTGCAGTACAATAAAGATTTACCCTGGATCCCTTTGCCCACCGATTGGGTCAAGTCCTTCAAAACCACCTTTGACACGGCAAATGGCAGCGACATTGCCCTTGAGCGGATTGTGTCTGAAGAGCTTGAGTGTCTTCCGTCCAAATATGAAGAGTTTGCGGATCTGTTTCTGGACGGTCTGACCATCAAGAATCCGATGCTTTTGCAACGACGCATCCAAGGTCTTGTTTCCTATTTCAAGGGCGCAGATGAGCGCCTCATTCCCCGCAGAGTGGATGATGATAAGATGCTTGAAAAGGTTCCCATGTCCTCGGAGCAATTCACAACCTACCTCGATGCGCGCAACAGGGAAATGATCAAACCCACCTCTGCGGCAAACAAACTAAAGGATGAAATGAAGTCGTTCCGTGTCAAGTCGCGCCTACTCTGCAATTTCTTGGTCCCCCCTGAACTCAAGGTCCCTGCAGTCGATGACGATGCGGCAAGTGAAGACTCAGTCCCCGACCATCCCGACGCATTAACTACCCTGCGGACCCAATCTGCAAAGTACTTGACACTGAAATCGCTTGACATCTACAGTCCTAAACTCAAACGACTCTTTGAAAATCTGTCAATTGGAGATGGCGTAGAGTGGCAAAATCAATTTGTGTACTCTCAGTACAGATCGCTTGAAGGTCTTGGTGTCTTTGCCGCAATTTTAGACGCAAATGGATGGCAACCGTACAAGATCATTAACCAAAATGGACAATGGATTGAAGACCCTGCACTGTCGAACAAACCGGCATATGCATTTTACACGGGAGAGGAAAAGGTTGAAGAGCGTGAACTGTCTCGTCAAATCTTTAACGGACGGTATGAAGCAAAGTTTCCCGAGTCCTTGAAAACAAGCATTGCTGCACGTGGAAAGAAATTGCTTTGTCTCCTGATGGCATCGAGCAGTGGTGCCGAAGGCATTACGTTAGCAAATGTGCGGCACGTCCACATTATGGAACCCCACTGGACCCCGGCGCGCCACGATCAAGTCATTGGTCGTGCGGTTCGTATCTGCTCCCACGCCACACTTCCCGTTGAATCCCGCACTGTACGTGTGAGTATCTACATGAGTGTATTTAGTCAAGAACAACTCAAGACGTCGGAAGGACCGAACATTGCCCGCGTCCGTCGTGCCGACACATCGAAAAAGAGATACGAAGGCGGTTCGCCGGTAGACATGTTCATGTCCACAGATGAATACCTGTATGAGGCAGCGTTTGAAAAGGATGTGATCAATCAGAGACTTGGATTTTTGTTAAAACAATCCGCAGTGGATTGCGAAATTCACAGGAAACTTCACAGTCGAGAGAAGAATGTAATTTCATGCATGCGCTTCGATAGCGGAGTCACTGGAGAAGACCTCGCATTCAATCCTGCAATCAAGACAGATCCATCGGATGCATCCTATCTGCGAAACATGGACAGAAAACGCCGCAGACTCCAGCAGGTGACGATTAAGGATCTGCTCTTCTTGTACGACGCAGACAGTCGGGAACTCTTTGATGTGTCTGCCTTTGCAGACAATCAGCGCCTGATTCGCATTGGTGTTATTGAATCGGAAGGCAGAGTCCGTTACGCACTTGCATGGTGAAGGATATCCTGCAGAAATCCAGCGCATACCGTTTTCCATGTCATGAATGTGTGCTCCCGAATCTTCTCACGACGAGTCGCCAGGTTCTTTACGGCAGACTCCATTGCAGTTGCAGTGTCTTCAGGCGAAAAGGTAGGCGCAGACAATCCAAGCGGCATGGATCCCGGGAAATAGACGTCAATGTCGCACCTAGGAATAAAATCGGTCACGCTCTCGTTCAAGAATGAACGGTAACTGCCCACATCGGTCACAACTTGAGGCGCGCCCGTATACAGGTGCTCAAGTTGACACAGACCGAACCCCTCTCCATCACTTGTATTGATCCCAATGTCCGTCAGATTGTAAATCTGATTAATGATATCATCCGGCAGCGTATTCGGTGGCGTCGTATCCACAATCATGAGACGGGTCTTGAACTCCTCAAACGGAAGATTTGCACGCTTCAATTGATCCACAAAGATCCGATGAAGGTCGTAATATGCACCTGCCTGGGGGCCGGTGACCGTGACACACATCAAGTACAGAGGCAAGGTTGGATTCCTGACAAGAAGACGAACGAATCCGATCAACATTGTGTCCAGACGCTTCCGTTGACTGTTACGATTTGCATTCAAGAACACAATCGAGTCCGGTGCGATTTTCTGAGATGTGCGCAAGGTCATTCGCGTACTCTGCGGCATGTTCGAAAAGACAGTCGGATCCACGGCATGCTCAATGATTCCAATCTCCTTTGAAATTCCATATGTCTTGAAGACACGTGCCCACTCGTCCGTAAAACAGTAAATCTTGTCCGAACAATCACGAATCTTGTCAATCAGAGGTTGAGCAATGCCTGTGTACACTTGGTCCACATATGTCCAGACCTTGTACCGCGGAGGGGTCTCGGTCACCTTCATTGCGTCCAGAAACTTGCAAATGATGAGAGGGTCATTGTAGATCATTACAATGTCCGGATTGACCATGTCCAGATACTCATGAATCTTATTGAACCCAAATCCCTCCTCCTTCGGGTCTTCGTTCGCACCGGCATCGTACAAGACAACGCCCTCCGGTGCCTTACGAACCGACTTTCGATCCGGATGCCGCTGAAACCCAAAGTGGTACGTCTTGACCCTAGGTGCAAGTGTCGCGAGTTGCGACAGCAGATTGAAACTCACCTTGGAGTACCCCGTCGTCTGGTCCACGTGAGTCGATATCAGTACAAACCTCATTGAGTAGATTCTTTCACCTCTCTATAAATCAAAGATGTCACAGATTAATTCGGTCCAGGATGTTCTTACGCAGAGGAAGAGACAGATTGTTGCTGCGACCTTTAAGTCGAATCCGCCCCCCGCCCACCGGCGATACAATTATGTGTACACTGCGGTCAGCGGAAACAAGGCAATGCAGTTTGAACGCAAGTTTGTACCCGGTCAAGTCTACAATACAAATCTTGTTGCTCTCGGACCTGTTCAATACACCAATCTCTGTTGTTTGCCGGTTGGAACAACATCTCCGTAAGTAATATAAAATGGGTGGAACTCAATCTTCGCAACCTGCACCTGGTGCTCCTGCTCCTGCTCCTGCACAATCGAGCTGGTGGAACCCCTTTGCCTCTGCACCTGCTGCACCTGCTCGTCCGCAGTATGGACCTCAGCAGCAACCGCAGTATGGACCGCCCGGACCGTACGGAGGTCGCAGGCGCCGTAGTCGTCGCGCCAAGAGACGGTCTCGTCACCGCCGCCGGGTGTAACGACGTCTGCGCCTACGAGTTTTCCGACCGCCCTTTGGAGGGTTTAAGACATCGTCGATCTTGGCAACACATGCATCTGCCGAAAGACCGGACACATCGACGAATCGAAATCCCGCAAACCGATACATTTTGATATCTGCCTCCGTCGGGTTTCCAATTTTAAACGGGTCATCTTGAAACACTGCACCTGGAAACATCTCCTTGAATTTCTCTTGCAGGTACGCATGGAGTTCTAGGTGATTGCAGTATCCCTCTGCCTTTTGCCCGCGGGCCTTCAACCAGTATTGCAGATATGTGCCCGATTGAAGATTGAATCGTAGGGTGCCACCTGACTTCAGGAGTTCACCGCCGTTGTGTATAGTCGTTGCACCCACTCGAGTCGCAATTGCGCCGTGTTTCGTACCGATTTCAAATGCATCCCGTACCGGACATGCTACAAACTGCTTTTCGCCACCGCCTTTCGAAAACACAATCCATGTGTAGATCCCGTCCGGGGCACCCCGTATATCGTCTACATTCAAGAGCGGGATTTTATCGAGGAAAAGGTTAAATATATGATTACCTATCGGAGGAAGAATCACAACCGTTTGGGCAGGCACTGTCTCTGTATTTATTCTGCATAGGCGATAGTAGTCATAGAAGTTAACCTTAAAGTCTTTGTAAGGACACCCGGTATTATATGTCTCCTCGCACCCTCTGCCCTTTCGCTCTTCAGGGAGTTTGCCTCTATGCAGGAAATCATCCTCTCCATTTCCTGCCATGAAGGATTTACTTGGTTCTTTATGTAGAGAAAGAATCAAATGCCCGGTGCATTGATGCAACTTGCGGCCGAGGGTGCACAAAACGAATTAGTGAATGGAAATCCGTCCATGACCCACTTTCGCACTGTATATCGTCGGCACACGAACTTTGCCATGGAACATATTCGTCTTACATTCACAGCGTCCCATCTCGAATTTGACGCGACAAGCACGAAGACCTTTTCATGCCGCATCGATCGCTATGGACAACTTGTGAATGATTGTTACTTGGTGATTACCCTGCCCGATATATGGTCACCTCTGAAAACGGTAACCACTGCGCCTCCCGGATACGACGAACGATGCAATGCAATCGGGTACGAATTTCAGTGGATCAAGAACATTGGATACAACTTAATTGATCACATCGAACTCACTGCGAACGGTCAAGTTCTTCAAACCATGACCGGCGAGTTCATGAAACTGTATTCGCATCTTACACACGACCAGACGAAGCGAGGGATTGTTGACAAGATGGTTGGACACGTCAAGGAAATGCACGACCCTGCAAATGCCTTTGATCGAAATGGACAATATCCCCACGCAGTTGCAGCTCAAAGTCCGTTAGGTCTTGCCCTGCCCATGACAACTGTGCCTGAACCCTCGATCCGATCTCGTCAACTTATTGTGCCCCTTCACTTTTGGTTCTGCGAGAATGCTGGAACTGCTCTGCCCTTAGTCTCGATGCAAAACACGGACGTTTTCATCAATGTTGTGCTCAGACCGATCGTACATTTGTACACGATTATCGATACAAACCCATTGAGTACCACCTTTGGAACACGCATTCGTCCCGATGCATCTGCATTGTCGACGTTCTTGAGTCCGCCGATTCTCAATGGGACACCGTCAAACCCGATATTGACCACCTTTTTCCCAGATCCGTACATTGATGCGAATTTCATTTCCTTGACTGAAATGGAACTGAACCAGTTGGCACGTGCAGATCAAACGGTCTTGATGAAAGAAATTGTCTTTATCGGAAGCGAAAATCAATTTGGTCCCAACACCGAACTTGTGCTTCCAGCGCGAAACCTGGTGACACGCATCCTGTTCAATGCACGTCGTTCAGACAAGGAGGCAAAGAATGACTGGGACAATTACACAAATTGGGACGATTCTGGTCGTGCACCCTTTACCGCAATCAGTTCGAATGTAGGCACAGTCTTGTATTCCAGTGGACAGTATCAAGTGAGTTCCGTGTCTCCTCGAGATGCTGTGGTGGACAGTGTGTTGCTCTTTAACGGACTTGAGCGCTTCTACACAAAACCCAATCAATATTTTTCATTGCTACAGTCGTATCGACACACAACTGGACCCAGTTTGCCCGGTGCGTACATGTACTCCTTTGCCCTCAACCACGACCAGTATCAACCGAGCGGTTCGGTGAATGCCAGCAAATTCGACAAGATTACCCTGCGCATGACACTGCAGCAACCCTTGCCGGCAGCACTGTCGACTGGACAGGTCCAGGTTTGCGTTTTGCGATCCACTGTCTTTAACCAGAATCCAACAGTGATTCCACCCGGAAACATTGCATTGTTTGATCCGTCTGAAGTTGTTACCGTGATCCAAAACACCCAAAACGGTGCAATCTTGTTTACCTATACGTACAATGTGGGCGTCTACATTGAGTCGTACAATTTCTTGCGAATCGTAAGTGGTCTCGCAAATCTCGTGTTTGCGTCTTAACAATGGCAACTGAAGCGACAGGAACCGTACCACCACCTCCTTTACCGCCCACTACACCTGCAGGATACGTTCTTCCCGTAACTCCGGGTCCTCAACATATTCCTCCGTCTGGACCTGCAACGTCAATTACAAAGGCAACGCTAAAGACTGCGAAAGATTCTGTTGATGTGCTTGATCAGATTCCACCCTTGTGTGGAGGATCCGTAACGTTCCCAGTCATGCCAATTTACACGGCAACACGTGCAAAAAAGGTCCTGACAACTACACCTGAAGATGACACTGTACGCGGATTTCCAGTTGTTCAACTTGAGATTGTGTATGTAGACAAGGATGGTACCCATACCGACGAATATGCCTTGAACGAAACGGTCACCATCGGAGAGTACACTACACTCGGACAAATCCAGTGTACTCCTCAAACTCTGGTGTGGAACGCAAGTTTGTATGCCTCGTACGGTGTCCTTGGATTTCTTGTGATTCTGATGTTCTTGACGAACATGGTCTATTCTTGGAAACTGTGGGATGGATATTCGGCAAATCGGAAAACAATTGATCCGAACAATGAAGTGGGTATGTCCTATATCGTATCCACATTTGTCAAGTGGACCGCAAGTCCCGTGACAAAGTTTATTGCCGTGATCATTGCCGCACTTGCACCCATTCCATCCGCATTCTTGAATGCAGTCTTTACAGCAACTGTAGGGTATCTCGAACCTCCTCCTCAACGAAGCATGCTTCCGACATCGGTCGGGTCGTAGACTTGCGGGCGGTAATTGGTAATGAGCGGCGGGCGGTGAGAGGCACGCGCACTTTGCTTCACCCAAGACACAAAGAGATACTTTTCATTCACAGGCCAGACCATGAATCCAGAGTCCGTGAGTGTCTTGACCAAGTACTCCCGCGCTTCGGACAGTTGAAACAATGGGTATCCGAATACGAATGTAGGTATTTCAAAGACGACATACGGCGCATTGGGGGAATGAATTGCCTGTTTCCGGATTTGCCCGTATAACTGAGAAAGTACGGGTCTCATTGCTGACATGCGTTTTTCACGGCGTTCTTCTTGTTCTGTCCATACATCACGTGCTTTCAGCATGCCCTTACTTGTCAGATACAATAGAATGTATCGATCCATTGCGCTTGGAGGTGGAGGATCAAGAGGTGGGTTGCTAGTCGGTGCACTGACTGCCCTCGAAGAAGAAATGGGTCATTTGCAGTTTCCAGATGGAATCTACGGGTGTTCCGTTGGATCGATTACTGCAGTTGGGTTAGGATGCGGTATGAATGCCACACAACTCAATACATTTTTTCGCGATCCAGAATTGACAATCTCAGGTTTCTTGCCACCGTTACGACTGAAACATCTGAACGAACTGTCTATAAAAAAGGGTCTATTCCCGATGGACGAATGGTGCACAAAACTGGAAGAGTGTTTTGAGCGACACGGGTTTCCGATTCGTGGAAAGACTTTGGGTCAACTGTCTCAACCCGTCAAACTTCTTGCGTCGAACATGACAACACTGAAACCCGTCTTGTTCTCGGACGATGTCTTGGTCATCGATGGACTTCGGTGCTCGTGCTGTTTACCGTTCCTGTTTCAACCGCAAATGGTGTACAACAATGTCTACATTGATGGTGGAGTCTTTACACCCTGCATTGCCGACAGTGTGCCACCCACTTGCTTGACACTGCACATTACTGCACGACCGGTTCCAATTTATCCATCTACATTGGAGACTGTGTCGTACGAGCAAACACTGTACACGTTATGGTACAGTTTCTTTATGCAGCATGATATGAGTCGGTTCAAGAATCTGGTTTGGTTGGACGACGACACGGTCAATATTTTAACCGAAACAACGCCTGCCGATAAGGAGTCGATGTTTCAGAATGGGTACTCGCAAATGATACGATTTATTTCCAAACGCAAGTAATTACGAACGCCTGCGTCCACGGGTCTTCTTGCGCTTCGACCGCGTACGACGGGTCCGGCGCCGTCCGCCTTGGGGAGGAGAAGGAGGAGGTTGCGGGTCGAGAAGTTCGGAAGGACTTTTCGGGGCAACTTGCCCAGGAGGACTTCCAGCAGCGAGCGCAGCAATTGCACTGCTCACTGCAGACGGGCGTTCAGGTGGCCTTGGATCTGGTCCCGGATTCAGAAGGTCCCGTATAAGAAGATCGCCTGTAGACGAAAACGGTGTAGCGCCATTTTTGTTTTTCACATTCGGGTTCGCACCTGCACGAACTAAAAGTTGAGCTACGTCGAGTTTATTCAGTTCGGCAGCATAGTGAAGTGCGGTTTTCTCCACGAAGTTCTTTTGATTGACCAGGTCCAGAGACTTTTCGAGTACTTGCTGAACAATCTCTATTGGTTGTTTTGTTATAACTGTGAGTAACAATGGAGTTGCATCACGGATTATAGGTTGGTGCCTATCACCCACGCGATGTTGGAACGTAAGACGAGTACATCTTTGAAGCAATTCGTCTATTAGGGGACGGTAGGTCTCACCACCATCGTTTTGTAAAATTGCAAGTTCAAGCAAGGATATACCATCGTAGACTGTATCCGGAGACATGCGCTTTTCGTTGAGTAAAAAGTGTATGACCTCTCTACGGTTATACGCGACAGCATTCGAGAGTATCTGGTCTAAATTTGTCCCGCCCGGAAGTGCGTTGATTGCATCGTTGATTTCCCGCTCAGACTCGTCCTTATGCGCGATCCGCATATTAATTTGTGCGTATGCCTTGTCTGCCATTGTACTCTTTCAATATTTAACTCTGTAGTGCCTACGAGACTTGCGCTTCGACCGCGTACGACGGGTCCGACGCCGTCCGCCCGCTTGAGGATCGGAAGGACTTCCTATATACGGAGGAGTCGCGGGAGACGCGGGAACAGGCGCACCTGCACCTGCCGCAGCAGGTCCACGCGGCGGGGATCCTGGAGGTGCTACCGGTTCGAGTGCACTGTCTAGACGTGCCCGTATTTCTATACCAATCGGTCCGGGTGACGTTATTGTATCGCGCGGAGTCTTACCGTCCTTATCCCTTACGGTGACATCTGCACCTAGACGAAGGAGTTCCTTCACCATCTCTACATTGCCATTTGCTGCTACGTGAAGTGCAGTCTGTCCGGGATCACTCTTCATCTCAAGCAGGTCCGGTACCTTTGCACATAACAGTCTAACAATGGGGATCGTGTCAAACTTTTCAAATGCCCATCTTGATGCTAGATAATGAAGAATCGTTGCGTGGTTATTTCGATGATCGTTCGTCCCGATTCTAAACTTGATTGTCTCCGGGTCCATTTTTTCAACTAAATACAAGAACATCTCGGTCAATCGCTCTTTCGAAGCATCGAACTTTGATGTAAGAATGACGTAGAGTACCGTTGCAGGGTACACAAACTGTTGTACAATGACGTTACCATTCTTCATCTCGAAGTGCATTGTATGCAGATTGTTGGGGTCGACATGTTGCTCTTCTATCAAAAACTTGACAAGTTCAACGTGTACCATATCAATCGCAGTAAAAAGCAGTATGTGCAAGTCCTTTGGAGGGAGAACAGCATCGTGAATTCTTGATTTCAGACTTTCCAAGTTGAGTGGTGGAGCGCCTGCTAGTGTACTTTGAAGGAGTTCTTTTGCGAAATTTCTAACTACTCCGGGAGGAGCATGTGCCATCTTGTTTTCAAACGATATCTTATTTCTCTTCCCCGAGTGACTCGGTCAAAAAGGCGGTCAATCCCTCGTGCGTGATCTGTCCAGTGTACTCTCGCAGACCACCCGACGTTTCTAACTTGACATTGGGATACGACTTGATATCGTATTGCGTACACATATCCGTCTGTTTTTCACAATCGATCTTTTTGACAGTCACAGTTGTGGATCCATACGTTGCCGTAGACGGCAGTTTGTCCCATTCGGGCAATGCCTTCTTCGAGAATCCACACCAATTCGTATAAAACATATACAGTGTCGCAGTTCCGGGCAATGTCTCCTTCACTGCAGGCATAAGTATAGGTTTCCACCAGACTCGATACACAATCAAGGCAAGGAGGATGACTCCGAGGATAAGGATTGCTTGCTGCATTGTTGAAAGAGATGGGAAATTTTGCGCTGTCGTTCAAACCAAAGGCGATAGGCAGTTGGGGCATCCACTCCTTCTTTCATCTGAATCCACGCAACGTCCGTTGTCATGCGCTCTGGTTCATACGGTCTAGGATGAATTGTAAACCACTTGCCACGATACCTCACGAGCATAGTTGTATGCTTCACACGTGGGGTAAATGGAAAAAGGAAGTAAATAAGTAAGTACGTTGTGTGCATCTAGAAGCGGGATCCGATGTCGAAGAGTGCGCCATTGTGCTCGCCAACCGGTCCACTCGTGTAGTTCAGCATACCACCTCGACTGTCGACTGAATCTGCCTCCCAGTTGTCGTGCATCTGTGCCGCGAGGTACTCCAACTCCTCCTCGGACAGGATCTTCTTGACGCGAATCTTGCGCTTGACGGTGGTCCACCCCTTGGTGTCGTCCTCCATGAACGGTTCACAGTGGCATGGATAGTCGTCCAGACCATTCGGCATACGCACCTGGTACGCCGGGTTCGTCTTGCATTCCTTGAGGGCATGGATGTAGTCTGCGCGCAGGCGGGCGTTGGTGGGGTAGCGGATCATTGCGAGGGTCTCCATGGTGTTCGTGTTCGTGGTCGTCATTTTGTGCTGATGAGATTGATTTATTTCTAAATCCCAGATTTCGTTTTTGCGATTCTGCGTTGCGTCGACACTCGAGGTTTACGCCCGCACTTAAATCTCTTTAGGGTCCGTCCGCGCTTTTGAAGGACTGACTTGACACAGATCGCAATTGCTGCCTGTTCCTTCGTAGACCCAGGACGTGCCTTCACAGTTTTCCGCACAGACTTGATACATTTGCACAATGCCCTTGCCCTCGACCCGCCCTTTGCCGGAGTATTGTCGACAGGGGTTGGGTCCTCTTCCTTCGGTTTCGGTTTCTGCACACCTTCCGGTGGTTTGTCCGTAAACTTTTTCGGGGGAGGCGGGGGTGGAGAGTCGGGCGGTGGAGGTGGATTCCGTCCACTCATTTACTTTCTAGTCCGGCGAATCTTACGACGACGGGTGTGGCGACGCCGAGTACGACCTCCCATAATCACAGGTCCCTTAGGAGCAAGGTCCTTGAACTTGATTGGCGTGGGTTTCTTTACTCCCTCTCCCTCTGGAGGTGTATCCGTGAATTCAGGGGGGTCCCCTCGGTTTGCAAGTGTTGCCGGTGCCTTTCTCGGGGGATTTATATTGGGGTTTCGTGACTCTTCAACTATTGTGCGAAGTGTTGATACCTTCTTCGACATTTGTTCAATTGATGTGAAGAATATATCCACACAAAGAATAAACAAATGGGTGGCGGTCTTCTCCAACTCGTTGCATACGGCGCTCAAGATGCATACATCACTGGAAATCCTCACATTACCTTCTGGAAGGTCATGTACAAGCGTCACAC
>Ga0049082_10000082_pt1 | contig 21393 bp, 16 predicted proteins | sample GreLakmeHU45MSRF_FD_66718 | JGI IMG/M metagenome (GOLD analysis project Ga0049082, IMG submission 66718) | Freshwater lentic microbial communities from great Laurentian Lakes, MI, USA - Great Lakes metaG HU45MSRF | ecosystem: Environmental > Aquatic > Freshwater > Lake | place: Great Lakes... | reverse complement strand
GAATACCATGAGGACGGTACTATTAAATATGGTGCTGACGTTTGGTTAAACAGAACTTGTAGTTCCTATATAGTAAAAAGGCTAGATAGAGATATCTATGACTTAATTGATTTTTATATAGATAAGATGACTGAAAGCATAAATAAAAATTACAATTGTTTTGTTGAAAAAAGACCACCTGTAATTGTTTGTTGGAGACCAGGAGATTTTCAGATAGCACATGCTGACAAGCAGTTGCAGGATGGAAGACCCAATGCTTTTCCTGACTATGATATTAATTCATTATTTTATATTAATGATGATTATATTGGCGGAGAATTATTCTATACGCAACATAAAAAGAAACTAAGGCCAGTAGCTGGTATGGCGGTTTCTCATCCGGGAGACGTGAATTATATTCACGGAGTAACTCCAGTGTTATCTGGAATTAGATGGGTTATTCCAGCTTTTTACGCTGTTAAATCTTTTTAGATTTATTTAAAGACTGGTGGAGAAAAGAAAGCTGGTGGAGCAAAGAAGTTCGGTGGAGCAAAGAAGCCCGGTGGAGAAAAGAAGCCCGGAGGGGCAAAGAAGCCCGGTGGAGAAAAGAACGCTGGAGGGGCAAAGAATCCCGGAGGAGAAAAGAACGCTGGTGGACCAAAAAATGTTGGTGGAGAAAAAGCTCCCACAGTGTAGTTGATAACCGTTCCTAAAAGAGCTACTGTTGCATCAGTAACTGCTGGAGTTACAACATCATTTAAACCTGATGTTTGTGTTGGTGTTGTCGTTACTGATCCAACAACAAAACCAGCATTAGTGATTGTAGTGTTGGCAGTAGCCTTAGCGGTTCCGTTCAGCTATTGTAGGCTTAGCGTTTTTTCTTTTAGACTTTGGACCTTCACTATTATTAGCTGCCATATTATGCTACCATATCTCCTAAAGCAACCCACGTATCAGTTGCGCGTTTAATAAGTGTAGCAGATGAATATTGTGTACGCAACTTAAGTCCTGGAGTACCGTTAACCGTTACTCCAGCACCAGCTGTCAATGTGCACTGACCAGCTCCGGTTTGTAAAATAGTGATAGTAGAACCGACAGGAAAGGCTACTGAAGAGTTCGGTGGTACAGTGAGCGTGTTTGCCGAAGCGTTGCTTATTTCCACTAATTTATTTTTATCAGTTAATACAAGTGTATAAGAAGCTACTTGAGCATTGATTGTGGTATCAGCTATCTTACCTTGATCAATTGCGGCGGTTGTTGAAATATCGGCATTAGCAATGGTTCCATCAAGAATCATTGTACTTGTTACGGTCCCCGATGGGAGGGTTACCGTACCAGTGAATGTTGGTGAGGCCAATTTGGCGTAAGCCTGACCAACGACATACGCAGTAGTAGCAATCTGCGTAGTGTTCGTATCAACAGCGGCAGTGGTTGATAAGGGTGTGCCAGTTAATGATGGTGAAGCAAGTGGTGCTTTTAGACCAATGCTGGTCGTAAGCGTCGTGGATAAAGCAGCGTCATTTCCAAGTGCAGTAGCCAATTCACCAAGGGTATCTAGGGTTGCTCCAGCAGAACCAACCAGTGCGGCGACTTCTGCACGCACGAACGCCGTGGTAGCAACTTGTGTAGTATTGGTTGCTGCTGCTGCTGTTGGAGCCGCAGGTACACCCGTAAATGTTGGGGAAGCAAGTGGTGCTTTGGTATCAATCTGTGTCTGAATAGCAGAGGTAACACCATCTAAGTAACCAATTTCTGTGTCTGTTACGTTTGTGACTCGAGCCTGAATTACAGTCGTATCAACAGTGACAGTAGGTGTTGCGCTTTCGCCTGAGTTATTTGTAAGCGTTACACCAGTACCAGCGACTAGCGACTCTACATAACTTCCAGTTGTTTTAGTACCAAGGGCAACCGTATTATCAGGAAGAGTTACTGTCCCCGTAAATGTTGGTGAGGCAAGGTTTGCCTTCAGGTTATCCGCCGTGGTAACAAACTCAGTCGTGGCAAGTTTGGTAGAACTGTCAGCAGCAGTTTGCGTGGTAGCAATCGTGCCCGTAGGCAAGGTTGGTGTACCAGTAAACGTTGGGGAAGCTAAAGGAGCCTTCAAGTTGTCTGCGGTTGTAACAAAATCCGTTGTAGCAATTTGAGTAGTGCTTGTTCCCGCTGCAGCAGTAGGCGCATTTGGCACGGCCGTAAATGTCGGACCCGCTAAAGTTGCATAACCAGTAAAAGATACAGATGAAAACTCTTTATTTTCAACTCTTCCATAAACGTCTACTGATATATTACTTAGGAAAGAAGTTGTGGTTGAACCGCTACTATTGCTTGCGGTTACTGTAGATAAACCTACTCCATTTGCAGTGACAGTAATTCCCTTATTTGTTTCAGGTAATACACTAATTACTTGACCTGCTCTAGATATTCCATTACCTGCTATAGTTGTTGCTGCTCCAGCAAAGATTGTCCATTGTATATTATCAGTACCAATAATTATTGCACCCGTGTCTCCAGTACCAGCAGCAGATAGCGCAAAGCCAGCTTGACCGTTTGTAGTTCCTTCTAAAGCGAATACGGAATCTCCAGGCGCTACCTGTCTTGCTATGCTGTTATTTGAATCACTTCTACGTACTAGTCTCCACTTTGTAGACCCATTACCTATTACCTGCACTGTATAAATACCATTTTGCCTAGCATCTGCTTGATTTTTTACTAAGAGGCCCGAACCAGCTACTAAAGTTATACCGTCTATAGCCGGCAAAGCGCCATTTGTTGAAGCCTCAAGATATGCTCCAACTCCCGTTGCTCCATTGTCGTAGATGGATGATGGCAAAGCAGCTGCTGTAGCCACACCAACTGCTTCATGCCAGTTAATGTTAGAAGCTATTGAATCAACGTAAGCTCTTGTGGCTAAATCTGTAGGACTTGTTCCTGCGCTTGAGGCAATTACAGAAGCTACTGTTAGAACTCCACTTGCTGATATATTGCCTACGTTTCCAGATGCATTTTGAAATTGGATTAAGGGAGCCGTAGCATTAGCAGCTGCTTTAACTATAAAAGCTTCATCAAAAACTGTAATTTCAGGGGCGGTTTCAATTCTTAAGCGGGCCATGTTTCTCCTAGTGTGATACTTTAAACAACTAAGGATATAGTAATGGGAGAACTAAAAATTTATTGTGTTATTCTCTTTAAATAATCTAACATTTTTCCAGTATACCTGATGCGCCCAAAATGAGTTAAATTGATAGTTGGGTCAACCCAAATTTTTCCACCCATTTTTTGCCAATAGCGACAGAAACCATAATCCTCAGATAAGAATCTGCCATCATCATCTACATATGAATTAAAAAGAGCATAAGAATTTTCTCTTTCTGGTCCAATTAGAGCTCCAGTGTCATCGGTATATTTAAGCTTTTTATATTTTTTAAACATTTTATTAAATACTTGGCGCTTAATAAGCATAAAGCCAGTTCCGGCTTCGTAGCATTCGATTGCTCCGTTATCAATATTTAATTGATTCTCACCTGGCTTTGTCATATGCACTACATATCTGCTGGCATATTCCATAAGATCTTGAGCTGGCATATCGGCTTGTGCAGCTTCTTTTACTTTGTCCCAATTAATTTCTTTGATTGGATAAGAAGCAGTCATGACATCTTTATCGTGCCATAGAAGTTTCAAAACTGATTCTTTATCGAATTGAAGATCGACATCTATGAAAACCATATGCGTAAAATCTTTATTAGCCATAAACTTAGCAACAAGGTTGTTTCTTGCACGGTTAATCAAAGAATCAGATATTGTGCAGACTGAGTACTTTAAACCTATTTCTTTAAAATAAAGACAAGCTTGCAAAAAGCTCATCATAAAAGGCTCAGTTACATGTGAGTCGTAACATGGAAGGGCAAAAAAAACGTGCCAGTTCTCAAGTTGTTCTTTGGATATTGTTATGTTTATCGGTTGTTCTTCTACGGGCATGTAGTCTATTATAGAGTATTTTTTAGTCTAGGTCAAGATCTGTTGCAAATATATTTTGCGTAACAATCTCACCATCTACTACATGCGTTATTTTTTTAATTTCACAATTTATTACGCGTCTTAGATCGATACCTTCTTCAGATTTAAAATTAAGTTCTTTTTTTGAACCAAAATTCATATGATCATTGCATACTGCTACAATTTTTCTTGGATAATGAGTAAAAATTAAATTACTAGCTCCTAAAGTGCAAAAATGACATTCAATCTCTTTTAGTTGATTTAAAATTATAGAATAATTTTCACCTTGTCTATTAAGTTCTATTTCGTTATATTCTTCATTAACAAAATACATTGGTGTTTTATTATTATGTTTAGAAATAAACGTTTTATTTTTTACAGAATGTGTTAATGAATAAGTGTGATTAAACATACCCATCCCATCAAATGGTTTTGCGGGACACGATAGATGATCAATTATTATTGAACAATCTTCCATTTTTTCATCTAGGTATAAATCAAATTGAATTTCAGCTGGATAAATATCGTCCCAAATTTTTATAACAAAATAACCATTGTCTAGTACTGCAAATCCGAATTAAACCTTTAAACAATTCATTTGATATATATGAGATCGAAGGTTTTCCTATTTGTTTTCCTAAATAGTGTTTATGTATAATTTGGAGTCGGTGATCGCAAAAATGTTTTTGATCATAACTTTCACATAAAGAATTAATAAAGGTTTCAAATACCTTTTTATCTTTTACTGGATTAATTGTAAATCCGTTAATTATTAAGTGTGAAACTATTTCCTCATCATGAGAAGTCTTACCGGGGGTTTATTTTTATTGGTTGTTCGTCTACAGGCATGCTGACTATTGTATCAATTTATTACCAAGTTGTCAAAGCGGATCTCTTCCAGGTATTTGTAGCAGTACAAATATAAATATAATTTACATCATAAGCAAGATCGCCTTTTTGGCCATCTGATGATGAGCTTGCGGGAACGCTTACGGATAGATCGTTTAAAGATGGAGCTAAAAGTTTACCGCCTAAACCGTTAAATACGGTAACTTCTATTGAACCTGTACTCGGAGCGGTTTCAAAAGCAACGCTTACGGTATCTGCGGTAGTGGCTTCCCAGTAAGTTTTTATTAGCTCATACGGAGATTGTGTTTCTCTAATAATAACATTTACATCTCGAGTATTTAAATCATGAGTTAAAGTGAATACTGAATCTGATCCATTGCCAATAATTTTAGAATAAGAATAACCCTCTAATGGAAGATATACTGCTGCAACTAATGTGTTTGCAGATGGAGCAGACGAAAAATCTAAAGTTACTTTATTGGGCGCAGTTGCAAAAGTCGCAACATCAATAAACTCATAGAGGCTAGCAGCGTTTCTTACTGCTACCACTACATCTCTTGAACCAAGATTATGATTAACAACTATTGAAGAATTAGAACCATCTCCTATAGTTGAAGTATAATAATCTAGATCTCCTGCGCAAACGACTAAAACATCTCTAGAGTTCAAAGAAACACTTGAAGAAAAATCAAGTGTTACAGTATTTACGGTTGTTGCTTCTGATCTAACATTTATAAAATCATATGGGCTTGCAGCGTCTCTTACGGAAACTACTACATCTCTTGTGTTTAAATTGTGAGTAATTACATAAGAAGAAGAAGTGTCATTGCCAACTAATGTAGAATAACTAGAGGGTTCATCTACTGTTGAATCTGCAGCTGGAGCAAATTTAGATCCATCAAATTTTAAAACTTGACCAGAAGTGGCGCCAGAAGGGTCAATTTGGACGCCATTGATCGTAGCGGTGTCGCCAACGATTAAGCTGTTCTTGACTACAAAATCTTTATTCGCCACTAAAGTTCACTGTCCCTCTAGTTTAAATTTAATTTTAATTATTAAATTGTAAAACTTATATTATTATATCACACTGCTATAAGTGTTCTTGCTACCTTGACTGTTGCACTTGTTGATGCGGCATCTGTAATGGTAACTCTTAATAATACGTTTCCTGACGAAATTGATGTTGAGACCGTTAAAGGAATAACTGTTTCGCCCAATTCAATCACTGCGTATTCCGACAAGTAAGATGTTGTTCCATCATGGGCCAACAAAACTTCTGAAGTTGTATACTTTGATCCTTGAGTTACTTGTACAAGATACTTAGCGGTTCTGTAAACTGTCTTATCAAAGCTATCAACAGTTGTGACCGTGTTCACGGTAACAGCTTGAGTTGAAGTATTAAGTTCACCAGTTCCAGAATCTAATGTTATGGCTCCAGTTGCTATACTACCAAAGGTAACCGCTGCGTTGGTGGCAACATCCTGGCCAATTGAAAGGCTAATTGTATTAGCACCGTCGTTATAGGCCTTGGTTACACCCGTACCTGCCGTTATCGCACCTTCTACGGCGTCCTGAGCTGCCTCAGTGAAGTCTGAGACCTGGCTAGCAGTGATCGAGATAGATGAGTTAGAAGCAGCTGTTAAGCGCCCCTGGGCATCTACGGTGAATGTTCCTACGGAAGACGAGCTACCATACGAACCAGCTGAAACTGCAGTTGAGGCCAAGTTAAGAGTAACTGCACCAGAAGCCCCACCACCAGTCAAACCAGTACCAGCAGTAACCGACTCAATATCTCCGGCACCGTTTGTAAAGCTAATCACACCGGTTGAACTATTATAAGCTAGATCTCCAGAAACGCTGATCTGAGCTCTCGTGTTCGCGGTGAAATCTGAAATCTTTGCTGCTGTTAAAGTAGTGAAAGTAAGATCTCCAGAACCATTCGTCATTAACACTGCACCGTTAGCTCCATCAGCACCAACTGCTGAAATGATCGAAGCTTCTGTTGTGCCAATAATTGTTGTAAAGTCTAATACTCCAGAACCATTAGTTGTGAGTGCTTGACCATTAGTTCCGTCACCACCAGCTGCTGCTATAAGAGCTGCTGCTGTTACGTCTCCAAAGTTGGCGTAGTTAGTTCCATCATTCGTAAACGTCCACTTGTCTGAAGTTTCGTTCCAAAGAATAGATACATCTGTCGATGTTCCTCTATTAACTTCTATGCCAGCATTAGCGCTTGGAGCGCCTGTAACACCAGAGTTTAATGTAATAATATTATCTTCAACGTTCAATTGTTCAGTGTTAACAGTTGTCGTGTTACCGCTAACTGTTAAGTCCCCAGTAACAACAAGGTTTCCAGTTGCTGTAACGTTTGCAAATGTTACCGAAGCACCTGTGCCTACTGCTTGGCCAATAGCAATTGTTGGAGTAGCGGTCTCACCAGAGTTGTTGGTAAGCGTTACGCCTGTACCAGCAACAAGTGAAGAAACATAGTCTCCAGTTGTTTTTGTCCCAAGGGCTACTGTGTTATCTGGAAGAGTTACTGTTCCTGTAAATGTCGGACTAGCAAGCGGTGATTTGGTGTCAATCTGAGTTTGGATTGCGCTAGTCACACCATCCAAATAACCAATTTCTGTGTCTGTTACGTTCGCGACTCTTGCCTGAATTACGGTTGTGTCAACCGTTACTGTCGGCGTTGTTCCTTCACCAGAGTTGCCAGAAAGGGTTACACCCGTTCCAGCAACAAGCGATGCTACATATGAGCCAGTCGTATCTACGCCAAGTTCAACAGTATTTACTGCTGTTGCTGCAGCAACTGCATCGTCAACATAAAGTTTTGTTGCGGCATGCGCGTTGCTGGTTGGTGTTGGAACCGTAACACTTCCCGTAAAGGTTGGTGAAGCAAGATTAGCTTTCAGGTCAAGAGCGGTTTGTTGAGCTGTCGAAACTGGCTTTGCTGTGTCGGCAGTGTTATCTACCGAACCGAGACCGACATCACCTTTGACAATCCCGCTGGGAGTATTAATGACAGGAGATGTAAGTGTCTTGTTTGTCAGTGTTTGAGTTGTGTCTGTTCCAACAACAGTCGTAGTTGCATCTGGGAAAGTAATTGTTCTGTCTGCGGTTGGGTCAACGACCGTAAGTGTTGTCTCAAAATTGTCATCAGTTGCACCTTCAAAAACCACCTGATTTTTAACATTGACAGCAGTGCTATTAATCGTGGTCGTCGTTCCGTTTACGGTTAGGTCGCCAGACAATACAAGAGATGTTCCGGTTGCGGCACCGATATTTGGTGTTGTAAATGATGGACTAACAAGTGGTGCTTTAGTGTCAATCTGCGTTTGAATTGCAGAAGTAACACCGTCTGTATAGTTAAGCTCTACAGCTGAGGCTGTTAAATCTGAAACCTGGCTGGCAGTAATTGCAATAGCTGAGTTAGCAGCTGCGGTCAAACGACCTTGAGCATCAACAGTGAATGTTCCCACAGAAGATGCACTACCATAGCTAGCAGCAGAAACTGCAGTGCTATCAAGGTTAAGCGTAATTGTATCTGTATTAGAGGTTACTGAAGTTAAACCAGTTCCACCAAAAATACTGAGCGTATCTGAACCTGAAGTAATTGTCTTGCTTGTTCCTGAATCGCCAGCAACTTCAAATGCAGTAGCTACGTTTGCAACTAAGTTTGTAGCAAAAGTTTGTGCTGCGCTTTGAGCGCTTGCAGCTGCACCAAAAGCATCGAACGTATTAGCCGTTACTGCTATTGTTGGAGTAGAACCTTCACCAGAATTATTTGTAAGAGTGATTGCAGTTCCAGCTACTAAACTAGAAACATAATCTCCAATAGTATCCGTTGAAAGATTTACTGCATCATTGATCCAAACTGAACCGTTATAACGGAGAAAGTCTCCATTAGCAGCAGAAGAAAGAGTAACGTCACCCAAGTCATCAATCGAGCCTATTGTAACAGTAGAACCGGCAATAGCTGAATAAACGCCTACTCTTACAGAGCTAGCAGAAGGTGCGGCTGAAAAATCTAAAGTAACGGTTCCAGTTGTTGTGGCTTCCCAACGGACATCAACAACCTCATATGGGCTTGCGGCGTTACGCACAACAACGACAACATCACGTGTTCCAAGGTTGTGAGTAATTGTAAAATTAGTAGCAGTACCATCCCCAATGGTTGAAGTATGAACCGTTCCAGCTAAACCAGTGTCTGAACCAGGAGCAAACTTAGTACCATCAAACTTTAAAACTTGATTAGTTGTTGCGCCAACAGGATCAATCTGTATGCCACCAACTGATAGAGATGTTGCAATAGCAACAGAAGAAGGAAGAGAAAGAGTATATACACCAGTGGTAGCGTTTGCTGCAACAGCTATTTGATTTGCAGTGCCAACAACATTGGATATTAAATTAACTCCGGATTATTGCATTGGCTGTTTTGTTCTTATAAAATAACTTACCGTCAACAACGTTAATTGCTAATTCGCCTTCAGCCAGTGAAGCTGGCGCATTTGCTGCCTCGTCTGATCTCTTTAGTAAAAGAGTATTATTTACCCCAAATTTAGATCCACTATATGCCACAAAGCACCTCTTCCTTCTACTAAGATTAAATCTTATTCTATAGTAATGTAAGTCCTGTTTGTTTTAATGCCAGAATTTATTAATCTATAATAACATATAATTACATATTATGAAAATAAAATATTACCATTTACCTAATGGGCATGTTGCTGCTTTTAGTTTTACTTTTAGTGGCATAACGCATCCGCATTCTTTGCACTGCCTTGTAGCCTTTATCAGCCTATCACATTCGAGACAAGTGCTATATCTGCTTGACGCTACTTCTTCAGAGGTATGTTCAACATTAGGATTTAATAAATCCCATGGGCGCGTAGTACCTAATTTTTTCTTATACTCTTGCCAAGGTGTCATGTTGATTATGCTGGAGGATGAAACCCATTTTGATCATATGTCCAATTGTAATCAAAATCATATTTTAACTCATCTGGGACTTGTACGACTTTTGGGTCGGAAGATAACACCGCTATCAAAATCTCAATGCTATTGTGAACATGTGAAATAAATGCTATCTCTCCATCTACTATATAAGCAAATGTTTTTCTGGTTTCTGCTGGTCCAGTTTCCGGTATGTTTTCTTCTGTCATAGAGTTTCTCCATTTATTGATTTAGATCTATTATTATAACACAAAATATATAAAATTATTACCTACACTCTTCAGAGTAAGGTGGGGGTGTTGGACAAGAGCATGGGCTGCATCCGCTACAAGAATAAGAATATGTTTCTCTAATTGCCGGTGCGTTGCCAATCCCACAAGAGCCAGGTGCACCAGGACCAAAAGTTGATTGTAGAGTGCAAGTTGGAGTACATGGAACAGCGAATCCTGGCGGTTGAAAGAAACCTGGTGGAGTAAAGAAACCTGGTGGAGTAAAGAAACCTGGCGGTTGAAAGAAACCTGGCGGTTGAAAGAAAGCTGGTGGAGCAAAGAAAGATGGTGGAGAAAAAGCTCCAACAGTATAATTTATAGCTGTCCCCAATGGGACAACTGCATTATCCGTTAAGGCCGTAAGAACTTTTAGGTCTAAACTACTATCTTGTGTAGCCCCGCTTATTACGGTTCCTACAACATGCCCAGCTGTAGTGATTGCAGCATTTGCATTAGCCTGTGTTGTGCCTTGGGCTATAGTAGGCTTAGGGGATTTTCTTGAACCGGCCTGAACTGCCTATTGGAACTGTCATAGTTAAACCTTTAGATCACCCATTACCACCCAAGTGTTGGCGGCTAACTTAACTAGTGTAGCACCTGACCACTGGGCGCGCAAACGATACCCAGGAGTACCATATACGTTAACTCCAGATCCTTCAAGAATTGTTACTTCACCAGTAGCATGTTTTCTTAAAATATCTATTCTATCTCCATCGGATAAAATATTAGGTACAGTTACGTTTACGTTGGAAGCAGAATCAATTGTCACTAATTTAGCTAAATCTGTAGCTTGCAGAGTATAGCTTGCAGTTTGCGCGTTTAGGGTAGAATTAAATCCACCTCTAGCTGGGCCAGACACCAAGTCAGTTGTGGTAATAGAGTTGCTTAATGACAATTTACTGTATGCAATTGCCGCAGAAGAATTAATATCAACATCAACAATAGTGCCATCCAAGATCATTGAAGATGTAACTGTATTTGCGGGAAGGGTTACGGTGCCCGTAAATGTTGGTGAGGCAAGGTTTGCTTTTAATACATCTGCGGCATCAACATAGGCAGTTGTTGCAACTGCTGTAGAGTTATTAGAAGCGGTCTGCGTGGTGGCAATAGTCCCAGTTGGAAGTGTTGGTGTGCCAGTAAATGTTGGTGAAGCAATATTTGCCTTTAGGCCAAGAGCGGTCTGTTGATCAGTGGAAATAGGCTTTGCAGTATCAGCCGTATTGTCGACATTTCCAAGACCAACCATTGTCTTGGTAACACCAGAAACACTTCCTGTAAAAGTTGGACTAGCCAAAGGTGCATAGGTGGTTCCAGCAGTTGAAGAATCAAGTTTGTTATTAATCTGTGTCTGGATTGCTGAAGTAACACCGTCAAGATAACCAATTTCTGTATCTGTTACGTTTGTAACTCGTGCTTGAATTACAGTCGTATCAACGGTGACAGTAGGTGTTGCACCTTCGCCAGAGTTGTTTGTAAGAGTTACGCCAGTACCAGCAACCAGACTCGCAACATATGATCCAGTTGTGTCGGTACCAAGCGTGATTGGCTGGTCAACCCAAGCAGTACCGTTGTACATTAGGAAATCTTTATTAGCAGCCGAAGTAATTGTTACATCACCAACATCATCTAGGTTATTGATAGTAGAAATAGATGAATTGATCCATTTGGTTCCATCAAACTTTAAAAATTGGCCTGTAGCACTTCCGGTGATAAGAACATCGCCCATATCTGTTGCTAAACTAGCTTTTCTATTTATCCATTTACTTCCGTTATAGAATAGTGCGTCTCCACTGCTTACAGAACCTATCATTACGTCACCAGATAAATTATCTAATCTACCAGTAATTACAACTGCAGTACTTTGGATTGCGCCATATACGGCAATTTGCATTTCGTTTAAAGCTGGTGTAGTGGTAAACTCTACGGTTACATAGTCTTCTGAGTAAGCGCCTAGTGAATCGGTAGTGCTCCACCTGGTTTGTATAACTTCGTTGGTTATTTTACTTCTTACGGTAACTACAACATCTGCTGTATTAAAGCCATGATAAATTGTAAAATCATTGGTCGAACCATTACCTCGAGTAACGGAAATTGTTGATCCCTGAGGTTGTTCAGGAAGAATGCTATTAACCCATTTTCCTAAACCACTATCCCACAAAAGGGTTTGCCCGTTTTGGACGTTGTTAGTAAGGACATCTGAAAGTTTAGCGGTATTAAAACCATTATTTATCCAAGCTGAACCATTGTATAGCAAAACATTATTTGTTGCAACATTTGAAAGAGTAACACCAGATAAGTCATCTAATGTTCTATTATTAATATAAGTTACTGCATTTGAATAGGCGGTGTTTCCAACACCATCAGCATAAGTACTTACGCTTGCTGCGGAGTTTGCTATATTGGAAACCATGTTTGTAGTATAAGAATCTGCCACTTTAATAACTGGTGTCATTCCTTCACCAGAATTATCAGTTATTGTTATACCAGTACCCGACACTAAGTTTGCTACATATTGACCTGTTGTATCAGTGCCAAGTTCTACAGAATTAGAAACAATTGTTGTTGTTATTATTACATTAGCGCTTCCGTCTATAAATACGTTACCAGTTACGTCACCATCTAAAGTAATTTTTCTTTGATTAGTCCAGACTAATGCGTTACTTGCTGTACCGGTTACGTTTCCAGTATGAACTCCATTGCTATTTCCAGTTAAATCACCAGTGACATTTCCAGTTACATTACCTACGACATTACCTACAACATTGCCAGTCACATTACCCGTGACTGCGCCTACTAAGGCAGCTGTTACTTGATTGAAAATAACGTTTGCGCTAGTGGCAATCGATTGAGGAATCGAGATAGTTGGGACTGAAGCTTCACCAGAATTGTTGGTAATTGTTATACCAGTACCCGCACTGAGATGATCTACATAATCACCAATTGTATCTGTAGATAAATTGATAGCATCGTTGATCCAAACAGATCCATTATATCTAAAGAAGTCACCATTAGCTGGAGCAGTTAATGTAACGTCTGTTAAATTATCTATTACCGCATTCAGTGTTATTGTTGGAGTAGCAGTTTCTCCAGAGTTATTAGCTAAAGAAATTCCCGTTCCAGCAACTAAAGAAGAAACATAATCGCCAGTTGTATCAGTACCTAAAGCTACAGAATTAGTAGCTACAGTTGCCGTGAGCGTTACACTAGCAGAACCATCTATTGATACACTACCTGTCAAATCTCCAGCTAAAGTGATCGTTCTAGCATTTGTCCATTTTGCAGATGAACCAATATATGCATTGGGTGATAATACTTCTGCCCCATTTATCTTAAGTACTTTTCCAGATGCAAGGTCTATGTTTTCAGAAGACGTCCACGAAGAAGTAGAATTTGACCAATTAAAAGTTTTATTAGTTGTTCCCTTAAGGGTAATCCCACCACCATCAGCTAATGTGTTTGTTGGCGATGCAACGTTGCCAAGTTCAATATTTTTATCTTCGACAGTAAGTACTTCGGTTTTGATAATAGTAGTATCACCATTAACAGTAAGGTCTCCGCTGATAACAACATTACCTGCGATTTGTATACTATCTTCTGTTGTAACTAAAGTATTTGATGCTTGTAGTAAATTTAGCGAAGAGCTTATCAGTGATCCATTACTATTTTTAAAAAAGAATACTCCAGAGATAGGATCTATCGCTATTTGATCTGAATTTATACTTGGTAAAGCCATTGCAAAACCTTTCCTGTTTTAATTAAAAGGTTCCACCATCAATATTAATACCATCAAATGTTGTTAAGTTGGTGATAGAACCGCCAGTGATAGAAATGGCACTTGCATCTTGAATTGCAATAGTTCCAAGTCCTAACGTAATTCTTCCTGTCGAAGCATCTGCGTCATCGACTAAGCTTCTACCAAAAGAGGTGAATGTTGCTAATGCTGCCGTTCCAGAACCCGTAAAATATGGAAGTCTATCTGTGGCGGATGTTAGTCCAGCTAATGCTGTAAGTTCACCATCGTAAGCTTGCACGTCTGTGCCAATTGCTAATCCAAGATTAGTTCTTGCTCCTGAAGCACTCGTTGCTCCAGTCCCTCCATAAGATATGCCTATAGTTGAACCATTCCAAGTACCTACAGTAATTGTGCCTAATGATGTTAAGCTAGAGGTAACAACACTGGATGCAAGCGTTGTGTTAGAAAGGACTTCTGAAGTTCCAATCTTGAATACTTTACCAGAGGCAAGGTCTAAATGCTCCGAAGAAGTCCAAGAATCTGTCCCGTCAACCCAGTTCAATGTCTTGTTTGTTGCGCCAAGAATTGTAATACCAGCACCATCAGCAGTTGTGTCTGTTGGTGATGCAGAGTTTGCAAGGACAATGTTTTTATCTTCTACAATAAGTGTTGCAGTGTTAAGTGTTGTCGTATTTCCATTAACAACCAAATCACCTGTAACGGTAAGGTTATTGGAAATTGTTACGTTTGATGGAAGGCTTAATGTTACTGCGCCAACTCCAGAATTAGAAACCGTGATCTCATTATTAGTACCGGTCAAACCAGTCACGAGATTTGTGCCTTTGTCACTAATCTGTGAAGCGGTTACTGAGATTTCAGTGTTGCCAGCAGCGGTCAAGCGACCCTTTGCATCAACTGTAAATGTAGCAACGGAGTTTGCAGCTCCATAAGAGCCAGCAGTTACAGCAGTACTGTCAAGGTTTGAAGAAGTTAAAGAAATTGTCGTATTGCCAGCTGCAGTTAGGCGACCTTGAGCATCAACTGTAAAAGTTCCAACAGTTCCTGCTCCGCCATAAGAGCCACCAGTTACCGTGGTGTTGTCAAGATTCAAGGTTATTGTATCAGTTGCACCAGCAATAGAGCTCAGTCCTGTACCACCAGCGATAGTTAAGGTATCGGTACCTGAAGTGATTGTTTGATTAGTTCCGGAGTCGCCTGAGACTGTGAATGATGTAGCAACGTTTGAAACAATATTGCTAATATTAGAAACTTGTTGGTCAACATAGAGTTTTGTTGACGCATGTGTGTTTGCTGTTGGCGTTGGAACAATTACTGTGCCAGTAAATGTTTTATTTCCTGTGACGGTTTGATTTGTTCCTAATGATGTATATGCTCCAAAACCAGCAATTGCTTCAACAGTTGTTGCGGATCCGCCAGCCCCGCCAGTTCCCCTACCATAGTACAAGATATCATCGGCTTCATTATAAGCTAATTCTGCGTTTTGCAATGTGCCCGGCGCGCCTACTAAGCCTGAGCTAGGCCTTCTTTTAATTCTCAGCGTATTAGACATCTTTAAAAATTCCCTCCGTCAACTAGATTAGATTCCGCGTAATTAATCCACTGTGAGCCATTGTAACGTAGAACTTGACCACTGGTAACTGAGTTTATAGTAACATCTGTCAACCCATTTAAAACTGATTGAGTTGAGATATTTGCTTCAGCGGCTACTATTCTATCTTTAACGGTAAGATGAGAACCAGCTGGGTTAAGACCTAATACGGTCTGCACTGCTTCTACAGCATCATTTAAGTTTGCATGCTGTTCATGGTGTGGTACCGTAGTTGAATTAAGCTTATCAGTTGCTGTTGGATTTATCAGAACATCTAATTGATTTGGATAATTTGTTGTCATATATTTTCCTATAAGCTAATAATTTTTGTTGAACTATTATTCCATTGTAATATAATTTCTGAAGACTCTGAAGTGCCAGCAAAAGGTAGCCCTTCAGAATCGTCTATAAAAGCTATTAACCTTGAATCGGAATCAGCTGTACCATACTGGTAAAAGATAATTGCATTAAACGATGCTCCATCATGAACAATGGTTAAATTATCTGCATCTAAAACACCTAGATTGTTAGATACATTGCTTAAAGCTGCACTTCTATACTTTTTTGCCGCCGTTGGCACCGTTGATAAGAATTCATCAGTATTTTGATTTGGTGTATATAAAGAAGTATCTATAAAAGCAACTTTTAGACTGTTTGTTGATAAGTTTATTTCACCACTTAACATAGATTCTTTTGCTTTTTTGTATACAAAATTAGCCATATTATATACCTATATCTTTTGAAACTGTTATTCTATATTTATAACCTTTTTCAAAATAATCCTTATTTCCAGTATAATATGATGGTGTTGCATCTATCAAAGACGGAAAATCTATATATATTTCAGGCTTCCAGGAATGCATTTGTGTAACCGTCTCAACATTTTCCCAACGAGACGGTGACTTCTGAATTTTTTTTCTTTGAGCTTTAAAATACTTAGTGGATAAAAAGTTAGAAGCTGGACGGGCATTAAAAGTGATAGTGACTCTTCCATCATTATTATCATTTGCTATGTAAAAAGATCCGTTTTTTGGCTCTACGGAATCAATATAAAATTCTGGATTTTTAGCTATAATTTGATAACTACTATAAGCTTCAGTTAAAATAGAATTATCTTCTACTAAAATCTCTTCTATCACCGGAACAACAGAGGTTGAAAAACCAGAAGGTGTAGCTGCATCTTGCTTTGTGAACTTTATATATTCTTCTGGTACAACTTCATTCGCAGAATCTAGTAAACCTATCACTCTTATGTAATACTCTTGGCTGGAAACAAGAACCTTATCCCAATAAAGAGTGAGGGTTCTGGATATCGTATTATAATCAGCTAATGAGTTTATTGCTTTAAATGGATTAGATACAAGAGTTGGTGTTGCTGCTGATGTTTGAACAACGAATTTACTATTTGTTATAGAACTAATCTTTACTGTTCTACCAAATTTAATTTTTACCTTATCGACACCCACTGAGGCATAATCTATTAAATTTAATGGCACGATTTATCTCCTCAGGAAAAGACTTATACCTAACTAGTAACAGGGTTGGTGTAAAAAAATAAGGGGACAGCTTGCGCTGCCCCCCTACTTTCTAAGACTGTGTCGTAACTATAACAGTCCTAAGGTTCTATTACATTTCGTTAGTAACTTGTACCTCGTAGTTGCGGGCAAGTCTGACGTTCTTAGCAACTGTGATACCTTCACCATCGCCAAGCATTACAATGTCGTAACGCTCTTTCATCTTCATCGAACGAATGTCACGTGACGGATCATCGAACTGATCTGTGCTCATGTCATCCTTGACGAGAAGACTGCCAACCTCATTACGATCAATGAGGAACAGGTCCGACTTAGCTAATGTTGCACCGCTCTTCGCTGTGAAGCTAACAAATGGTGACACTAACACGTTCAAACCCATAGGGGCTGTTGCGTTAGCAACGCCATCCTTCGACTGTGGACGGTAGCCCCAGCTGGTATTAACAGCTGATGCAGCGCCGCCCATGTGGAAGATCGAGTCCTTGAGGAAGACCGACCACATCAGTGGGTGAAGAATGAAGTCTGTTGGTATATGGTTTTCGGCCATTAGAACAGCTGCCATGTCGACAACATCGTCCCAGGTAACAGTACTATTGAAAGCACCATCAATCCCACGACCTGTTGTATCGTCATAGCTGCCACTGTCATTGTCGAATACAATTGTAGCTGCATCCTTAAAACGACTAAGAGCAATTTGTTCTTTTAAACGTGCCATTGCACGGCCTGCGGCACGTACATGGAGGCCTACAATGTCCCAAAGAGAATCGGCAATAACTTCCTCAGTGAAAGCCAGCTTAACGCCCTTCTTCGACACCTTACCCTCGATTTGCTTAGCAAATGCGAGAGCTTGTTCTGGGTATTCTTGTCCTTCTGGGATCTCAGCAGCTTGAATTGCGTTTACCGCTGGAAATTCCAAAGAACGACCCTTACCAAGGCGTACTGTAGAAAGAAGCGGGGTTACCAAAAGCTGTGGTTCGGCTGCTTCGCGCAGAGTACGAGAAATTACTTTAGGGAACAAAGCGGCTGCGTCTGACGAACCGAATGCTTCCTTAATCGTAACTCTGTTATCTGTGTCGATGTAACCATCTTCAGCAAATGCGGCTTCCCAAGCTGGGAGACCCGAGAGGAGTTCTTGTATTGTCTTACTCATCTAGGATATTTCCTCCTGTTTAATTATTTTTTTCTTTATTTTTTTTATTAGAGTGTTAAATTGACGCGGAAAGCACCAATAACATTCGTAACATCTAGGTTTGCACGGATACCGAGTTTACCGGAGTACGCGCCTGATCTTGTGAGCTCATAAACTGTCTTGAGCGCACCTGGATCCGATGGAAGTTGCATGTAGGAAAGTAGTCCGTCATCAAAGTTTGTAGCAAACTTCTCGACTTCAATAACCTTACCTACCATCAAGTGTGGGTAGCTTGCTGCGTCAGCTTGTGACAAGAGTCTTGGACGGCCCATGAAGTCTGGAGCGACTAAACTACCTGCTACTAGGTCTGCATTGATTCCGCTAACCATTGGATACTCAACATAACCTCTAACGATAAAGCCTGCACCTTGCGATGTGCCCTTATCAAATGGTCTGTAGAGATCGTATTGTGCGCAACCAACTGGCACTGAACGTGCAGCAACTGCTTGCGAGTCTCCACTAGGCGAAGCAACTGGTGTTGCACCTGCAAGTGGGTCCCAACCTGAAATTGTGTCTCCCCATGTTACTGAAGAGCCGGTACCGTTAGCTGGAACAAAACGTGAATCACCACTTGAATCTGTTACGACCGAAAGGATAGTTCCCTTTGGAATAACAATTTCAAAACGATCATCTTCTGAATCTGAGTACCAAGTTGGAAGAGCAACTGATGGCAAGATGTATGCGGATGGTGCAATACCTTCCGAAACAACGAAACGACCAGCGCCTGTTTTGGTACCTACTTTACGAAATTTTGCTAATGACATTTATATCTCCTTATTTGTATATATTTGTTTTAAAGTTTGCGGCGGCCCATAAGAGTATCAACAAACAGTTCTTCAACTGTGTTCACTTTTTCTTCCGGTGCAATTGATAATTCCTCGTCTTCGACAATAACATTGTTTTCTTTTTCGGAAACAATGCAACTATCTATTACGGATTCCACATTTAGCTTTTGAATATTCTTCTTAGCTACTGGGAGCTTAGCCAGATCCCTAAGGGAATCAGCCAAAGAACCTGCTGAACGAGTTGCGTGATCTTGGATCAAGTTTTCTCTTTCTTCAATTGGTTCTACTCCTAATGAAATTTTAGTATCAACTACTCTTTCAACCAAAGTGCGATGTAGCGCCTCTCTGAGCTTTGCATTTTCTTGTTGAAGCACTTGAAGTTTATCGTCATTATCATTTTGCTCATCAGCATGAGTACTGCCTGTGAGCTCTGATTTTGACTCTTCTTGTGTTTCGTTTTCTGGGGAGGACTTGGCGTCTTCAGAATTAACTACTTCTTCTTTGCCTTGTTCTTCTGTTTCCACTTTTTCTCCTTCAGATTCTTTTTCCTCACTAGGAGACTGCTCTGCATTTTCTGCAGCTGGCGCCTCAACTAATGATTCGTCTTCTTGTGCTTTCTTTAGCTTTTCGATCTTTGAAGAAAGAACATCTACTATAGATTGTTCACCAGCTTCTTGTGCTTCTTTAAGAGCATCTGATAATACAGATATAAGATCTATATTTTTTGATTCTACATTTACAGAAACTTCTTCTTCTGAAGAAATTTCTTTTGTCTCTTCTTTTGGTGCCGTACCACATGGTACTGTAGCAATTGCTGACAGATCTTGGCTTAGATTTTCGACAGTAGCCAAAACATCATCACCTTTAACGATTTCGTCCATTTCAACATTCTCCTCGTCAATTATATTCTTTTCTGATAGTAACGCAGTATCCTCAGCCTTAGCAGTTTCACTTTCCTGAAAAGCTAAAGCTGTAAGAAAAGCGCCTTTAAGATGAAGATAAAGTGGTCTAGACTCTTTTTTCTTCATACCCTTTAAAATAGACTCATTTTCTTCCACAGTGGTTATATCTTCTTTATCCATATGTAAAACAAAAGCTGTGCTTTTTGCTGTCCAATTGTCTGAATCATTTACAACAGTTGATCCATCAATAGCCTTAGAAGCTCTTACGCTAGACCTTTGATCCGCTGGTTGGTTGACAAATGAATATTCTTTAAAGGAAATGTCTTGCATGTCTACAAAAGACAGCTTGCCCTTATAGACCTGACCACGCTTATACTTAGCTACTTTTGGTCTACCATCTGCTGATTCAGCTGCCAAGTCTTCACCCGAAATCGAGCAAACTGCTTTGCCGGCTCTTCCGCCAACTGATCCAGTCAAGTACCTCTTATCGGAAATTTTTTGAGCTGCCAATGGATCCGTGATTGCTACTTGCAATCTTACGTACGGGGCACCGTCTTGCTCTTTGTCCATTTTAGCAGCAATGATTCTACCAATTGGTTCAGAGTTTAAATCGTGATTTAATATAATAGGCTTTGGGTACGGCTCAACCCAAGATTGGAGAGCTTTTTCTAGTTCTGCTGCTGAGTAATTATTATAGTTAGCAGTTAGTCCGTTCATGTATGGCAGCCACTTCTATAATTAAACCGTGGTTCTTGCTGAATGATTCGGAAAAATCATGCTCCAGTCCTGATAGGTCAGGAAGCTGAAGTGTAAAAGTTTCAACAAAATCAAACGCCATTTTAGTGCTCCATTTATTTTAATGTAGTCTTAATAGTAAATTAAGTTTTATAAGATTAAACAATCTTATATAAAGATATCATACTTTTATGCTGTTGCAAAAAAATTGCCCCTAGAATCTCCATTTGAGAGAAAATCTTGCATCATTCGCTTATGCATTATGTGTGGAGCATACAAATAGGATGCCGAATAAAGTTTATAGCCCATTTTTGCTGCGTTTCCAGACCAACCTAAATCTTCACCCTGTGTATGGAGTGAATAATCAACATTCTTGTATACGTCTCTTGACATCATTTTTGCTGCCATGATAACATCCGATTGAAAATACTCACCAAGTGGATATTTTTCCTTACGATAAGCTTGGCCACCAGGCTCTTTCAGCCAATTCATTATACTTGGATACATTGTATTTATTGGGGTCATAAACATTAATGGGCTCACTGCATCGGCGCCAGAGTTCACATGTGCAATTAATAATTCAATCGTATTTTCATTAGTTAAGAGTATGTCAGAATCTAAACTAAAAAAATAGTTTGGATTAATATCTCTAACTTTTGATAAAAGAGAATTTCTTAGATTAACCATATTCTGATACTTAGATATACTCCAAGTTCTTGTTCCCTCTTCATGAGAAAAATGAGGAGTATCTTGTTTTATATCTAAAATGAATTCTGGTATATCTGGTCTTGCGTTTCTATATTTAACTAACATCTCTATAGTTTTTTCATCATCTGGAGATGCTTCAAATATAAAAGCGGTTTTT
>Ga0049082_10000081_pt1 | contig 21458 bp, 13 predicted proteins | sample GreLakmeHU45MSRF_FD_66718 | JGI IMG/M metagenome (GOLD analysis project Ga0049082, IMG submission 66718) | Freshwater lentic microbial communities from great Laurentian Lakes, MI, USA - Great Lakes metaG HU45MSRF | ecosystem: Environmental > Aquatic > Freshwater > Lake | place: Great Lakes... | reverse complement strand
GCCCCTGTAGGAGCGTCGGCCCGAGCGCGCACTACACGATCAATAGTCCACCGGTCGCAGATACGATTCGCCGATTCCCGAGTGGCTCACCACTGCCGTGGCGGGCGGGCGCCGCTTCCAGTGCGTGCCGTTCAAGCGCTTTGACACCAGCGTGAGTTCGTCGCTCCGAAAGCCGCGCGAACGCATGGCCTCGTGCGAGAAGCCGTGCAGCATGCCGTTCAAGATCTCGTCGGCGCGCGCGTAGCTGATTCCGAGATCATCTTCGTCGGTCTGGCCGACAATGAGATCGGCCGTGGCTGGCTTGCTGATGATGATATCCGGCACGCCGAGGTGGCGGGCGAGTGCCCACACCTGCGTTTTGTAGAGATCACCGATGGGATTGATCGGTGGGGAGTCGTCGGCGTGCCAGGTGAAGTAGCCGAAGAGGCGTTCGGTCTTGTTGCCGGTGCCCAGGGGCAGCGCGCGGTACCGGGCCGACAGATCGAACAGCGCGATCATTCGGATGCGCGCCATGATATTGCCGCGCCGCGAGGCGTCGGCGTCGGGTTCGGCGAGGAGATAGCCGTCTACCGCTGGGCTGATGTCGACGGTGCGCGACTCGATGCCGAGCGCGTCGATGACGAGCTGCGCGTGGTCGAGCGACTCGGCGCTTGAGGTGCGATACGGGAGTCGCACCCCGATCACGTTCTCCCGGCCGAGGGCGCGCACCGCGAGGAACGCGGTGGCGGCGGAATCGACGCCGCCCGAGATGCCGATCACGACCTTTCCGAAGCCACGGCGCGTGAGCTCTTCGCGCAGGAAGCCGGTAAGCCACTCCTCGGTCATCTCGGCGTCGATGGCCAGCGGCGGCGGCCCGCCGTGGTCGCGCATTTCGTGCCGGATCACGGGCAACGATTCGGGAATGGCGCGCACAATCGAGTTGGCGCGCTGCAGCGCTTCGGTGGGGATGGCGAATTCCCCGGTATAGAAGCCTCGGGCTCCGCGCAGCAAGTCGGCGGCGGCGGGCTCGGGTCCGTCGTACGACAAGGACACCGGCGCGCCGTCTTGGACCCGACGGATGTTGTCGAGCACGTGCGGCAGCGCCACGCGCAGGTCGCTCAGCAGCGGGCCGTCGGCGCGGGCGCGCACGAGGTCATCGAGATCGACTGTGAGTGACATGAACGACTCATCCCACACCGGGGCGCGGCCGCGCACATCTCCGCCGGGCCCAGCTAAGTGCGACGTGCCGAAAAAGCGCTTGCCGCCTTCGGAGCCGACCAGATTCACGAAGCTGGTGTAGACGCCCTGTTCTTCGGCGATGTCGCGGATGAGCCGTTCCCAGCGGGCCGCACTGTACGGACCAGCGATGCCGTCTTCACGCGGCCAGGTGCCTCGGGCGGGGGCGGCCGACGAGACGAACACCACCTGGGCGCCGTCGAGGGCGGCGATGGTGCCGCTGATGGAGTGCCAGGCGTCTTCGCACACCAGAATGGCCGCCCGGCCCCACGGGGTCTCGAAGGCGCGGATGTCGGTGCCGCGCTCCACGAAGCGCTCTTCATCGAACAGCCCGTAGGTGGGCAAGTAGTTCTTGCGGTGCACGTGCCGGATCACCGGCGGGCCGTCGTTGAGGCCGATGGTGAGGTAGGCCGCGCTGTTGTGCAGCGTGTCGCGCCACCGCTCGTAGAAGCCGATCACGAGGTCCATGGCCACGCAGTCGATACCGGCGGCCGCGCAGGCGGTGCGGTAGGCGTCATCGAGATCGTAGGCCAGCGCACCAGCGGTGCAGGCGACCTCACGGACGCCCCCTTCCACGAAGTAGCCCGACAGCGCGGTCTCGGGGAAGTGCACGACCTGCGGGCGCGGGTCGAGGGTGGACGCTTGCGCGCACAGGCGCCCGATACGGGCGAGGTTGGCGGCTACGTCGCCCTTGCGAGGGGCGAACTGGCAGAGGGCCAGCGTCAGCGGACGAATCGGATCACCAGACATGCATGCAAAGTAGGAGGATGGGCTCGGATCGCCTACAGCCAGCGTGGGGTTCCGGGTGGCGCACGGCGCGACGCAGGCCGTGAACCGGCTCGACGCGACGCGTGTACAATTCCCCCATGCACTCTCTGCAATCCCAACCCGTGCGTTTTGGCCTGCCAGCGGCGTCCGTGGTGTGCCTGCCCCTCGTGTTTGCGCTCCTCCCGGCTGGTCTGGCGGCGCAGGGGGCGCCGGGCTCCACCGGCGAGGCGTGGCAGATCATCACGCCGGCGCAGGCGTCGCTGGTGCTGGGGCGCGATGGCGCGCTGATCGGCGAACTGGGCCGAGAGCGTCGCATTAATGTCGCGCTGCGCACGCTCCCCAAGTACGTCGGGCATGCCTTCGTGTCGGTGGAAGACAAGCGCTTCTACCAGCACGACGGCGTCGACCTGGTGGGTGTGGCCGGCGCCATCAAGGACGCCGTGACCAAGGGGAATCTCCGCGGCGCCAGCACCATCACGCAGCTACTAGTGGGCAACATGCACCCCGACCTCATTGACCGTCGGGATGTGTCAGCCGGCCGCAAGTTGCGCGAACAGCAGGCCGCCCGTGAAATGGAGCGCCATTACACCAAGGAGCAGATCCTGGAGGCGTTCCTCAATCAGATCTCCTTCGGACGCGGCGCGTATGGGATCGAGATGGCGGCGCGCCAGTTCTTCGGCAAAGGCGCCGCCGATCTCACGCTGGCCGAGGCGGCGTCACTGGCGTCGATGCCCAAGAGCCCCGTGCAATACGATCCGGCCCGCTCTCCCGATCGCAACCGCACGCGGCGCAACACGGTGCTCGCGCTGATGGCGGAGCAGAAGTACATCACCGCCGCGCAATCCCTAGCGGCGCAGCGCGAGCCGGTACGTACCGTCACTGCCACGCGTGGCACGGCCCCATGGGTGGTGGACGTGGTGCGCGTGCAGGCCGAGCGGGCGGGCATTGCGGTGATGCAGGGCGGGTATCGCATTCACACCACGATCGACGCCGCGCTCCAGCGCGCCACGCAGCAGGCGCTCAGCAGTGGACTCGACGAGATCGAAACGCGCCCTGGCTTCCGCGGCCAGCGGTGCGCGCGCGCAGCCGGTGATACGGCGGCGACTGCCGTGAAGAAGGCGAAGGTGGAAGCGTGCTTGGAAGGCGCGGCGGTGGTGCTCGACCCGACCACCGGCGAGGTCCGGGCGCTGGTGGGCGGGCGCGACTATGCGCGGAGTTCGTTTAATCGCGCGGTGGATGGCAGCCGGCAGCCTGGGTCGAGCTTCAAGGCGTTCGTGTATGCGCAGAGCATCGCGCAGGGGCTGACGGCCAATGCCATGGTGGCCGACACCGCGTTGCGGATCCGGCTCGATAACGGACAGACGTACAGCCCCGACAACGCTGACAACGCGTTCCTAGGCGCGCTCACGTTGCGTGAGGCGCTCACGAAGTCGCGCAATCCGGTGGCGGTGCAGCTCGCGCTCGCCGTCGGTATGGACTCGGTGATCGCGTTGGCGCGCCGCGCCGGTTTGCGCTCGCCCATTGCGCCGTACCCGTCGAGTGCGTTGGGCGCGAGCGTGGTACAGCCGCTCGATTTCGTGGCGGCGTATGCCGCGTTCGACAACGGGGGCGTGGCCGTCGAGCCGCGCTTCGTGCAGCGTATCGAGGACCGCAACGGGCGAACAGTGTTCACGCCACAGGTGGCACCAGCGCGGTCGGCGATGGACCCGCGCGTGGCGTTCATCATGCGCGACATGCTGCAGGATGTAGTCACGCGCGGCACCGCCACGGCGCTCCGCACGATTGTGCCGGCGCGCATCCTGGTGGCGGGAAAAACGGGCACGACCAACGACAATACCGATGTGTGGTTCGTGGGGATGACGCCGGAGTTGGTCACGGGCGTCTGGCTGGGCTTCGACAAGCCGGCCATGATCTCACCGGGCGCCGTGGGCGGCACGCTGGCGGCACCGATTGCGGGGCAGATCATTGCGGCGGCGTATGGCAATCGTGCCAGTGGCGTGTGGACGCCGCCGCCGGGGGTGGTGCCGGTGGAACTCGATCGGGCGACGGGACAGCCGTCGGATGCGAAGACGCCGAGCGAGCGACGCTATGTGGAGTGGTTCATGGCGGGGACGGAACCAGGAGCGCCGGTATGGCCGTGGAGCTTGTTTCGGCTGGGGCCGATCGGATACTGAACACTGATTCAGTACGTAGTGGTCAGAGTACTGGCATCAGACTGCTGATAGTGGTCAGAGTTCAGCAACTCCAGTCCACAGTGTCGAGCGGGTTGGGGTTGCTCCGTAATGCTACGGAGGGGTGAATTGGGTATTCGCCCCAATGGAATGCGGTGGTGCAAGTGTTCACTATTCTTTGCATGACGCCCTCTGATGTTCTTCCGTTCCGTCGCCCGCTAGGCGCGCACGAGCAGGCTCGCGCTGGTAGTGGTACCGGCATCGTGATGATGAATCTCGGAGGGCCGGCCACGCTCGACGAAGTGGAGCCGTTCCTGCTGCGGCTGTTCGCCGACAAGGAGATCATTCAGCTTCCGTGGCAGGACGTATTGGGCAAGTTCATCGCGACGCGGCGGGCGCCGAAGGTGCGCAAGTTGTACGACGCGATCGGGGGTGGGTCGCCGATTCTCACATGGACCAAGGCGCAGGGTGACGCCATGTGTGCGCGGCTCGATGAAATGTCGCCCGACACGGCCCCGCACAAGTTCTACGTATCCTTCCGCTACACCGCGCCGTTCGCTGACGACGCCCTGAACGCCATGAAGACCGACGGCATCACGCGCGCGGTGGCGTTTACGCAGTACCCGCAGTGGTCGTGCTCGACCACGGGCTCGAGCCTGAACGACTTGTGGCGCGCGCTGGATCGCACGGGGCTGCAAGACGCGTTCACCTGGAGCATCATCGATCGCTGGGGCGAACACGAGGGCTTCGTGCGCTCGATGGCCAGTGCCATCGACGATGGGCTCGAGCAGTATGCGGCGCACGAGCGCGATGACGTGTTGGTGCTCTTCAGCGCGCATTCGTTGCCGCTTAAGGTCATCGACCGTGGGGATGCGTATCCCGCTGAGATTGCAGCCTCGGTAAGCCGCGTGGTGCAGGCGGCCGAGCTGCGCAATCCCTACATGCTGTGCTTTCAGTCGGAAGTGGGGCCCGTGCGGTGGCTGGGGCCGAGCACTGAGACGATGATCAAGCAGTTGGCGGCGCGTGGGCAGAAGAATGTGCTGGTGGTACCGATCGCGTTCACCAGCGATCACATCGAGACGCTGTCGGAAATCGATATCGAGTATGGTGAGCTGGCGCATTCACTCGGCATGACCGGCTTTCGTCGCGTACCCTCGCTGAATGCGCGCACGGAGTTCCTCGATGCGCTGGCTGATATCGTGAACGGCCACCTCGAGTCTGGACAGCCGCACAGCACGCAGTACAAACAGCGGTGTCCGGGGTGCACGAACGATTCGTGCCGTGGTCTGCCGTCGAAAATGACGGCACCGTCGGTGTGCGCGGTACCCGTGGAGATCGCGGCGACTCGTTGACCGGGAATCGTAACGGCAACAGCTGCCGTTCAGGCCGTCGCCGTTGTCATGGGGCCAACCGGTCTTCCACGTCGAGCGGCGCGGCGCGCCCCTGATCCACGAGGGCGATCGCCAGCACTTCGCGCATCGTCTCCACCGGGTGGAAGATCAGCTGCTCGCGCACTTCGTCCGGCACATCCTCGAGGTCCGCTTCATTGGCCTTCGGGATGATCACTTCCTTAATGCCGGCGCGATGCGCGCCGAGCACCTTCTCCTTCACGCCGCCGATCGGCAAAACGCGGCCACGCAGCGTGATCTCGCCCGTCATCGACACGTCGCGTCGCACCTTACGGTTTGACATCTCGCTCACGAGTGCGAGCGCGATCGCGATACCCGCACTGGGGCCGTCCTTCGGAATAGCACCCGCTGGCACGTGAATGTGTGCCTCACTGGCCGACGCTACCCGATCGGCCGGGATGCCCAGCAGTGCAGCATTGTTCGTGGCGTAGGTGAGTGCCGCCCGCGCACTCTCCTTCATCACGTCGCCCAACTGTCCCGTCAGGATCAGCGAGATCGGCCCCACGCGCACCACGTCGGCCCCGTCGTCGTGCTTGAGCGGAGCGGACGACCCACGGCGAATGCTCGCTTCCACGAACATGATGTCGCCGCCCATCGGCGTGTAGTACATGCCCGTGCTAATGCCCACCTCATCGTGCTCGGCTAGGCGCTCCGGATGCACCTTCGGACGCCCAAGCAGTTCACGAACTTCATCGCTGCTGATCACCTTGTCGTCGATCGTGGCCGTGTCACCCATCGCGACCCGTCGCGCGACCTTGCGCGCCACGGCCCCGAGCTGTCGCTCCAGCTGACGCACGCCGCTTTCACGCGTGTACTCGCTGATCACCTTCATGACCGCGTCGTCGGTGAACGCGATGTCGCGCTGGCCAAGTCCCGATTCCTCGATCTGACGGGGAATGAGATACGTCTTCGCGATCTCCGATTTCTCGCGCTCGGTGTAGCCGCTGAAATCCACCACTTCCATACGGTCCAGCAACGGACCGGGGATGTTCTGGATGAAATTCGACGTCGCGATGAACAGCACTTCGCTCAGGTCGAACGGCACGCCGAGATAGTGATCGGTGAACGAATCGTTCTGCGCGGGATCGAGTACTTCCAGCAGGGCACTGGACGGATCGCCCTGATACGACGTGCCCAGCTTGTCCACTTCGTCGAGCAGGAACACCGGGTTCTTGCTGCCCGCCTGCTTCATGCCCTGGATGATACGACCGGGCATGGCACCCACATACGTCCGGCGATGACCGCGGATGTCCGCTTCGTCACGCGCACCACCGAGGGCGACGCGCACGTACTCGCGACCGAGCGCACGCGCGATCGACTTCGCGATACTGGTCTTGCCGACACCCGGCGGTCCGTTGAAGAGCAGGATCGGCCCCTTCGCCATGGCGCGGGCCTTCGCTTCCGTCGCGTCCGCTTTTGGGCCGTCGCCCGAGGTAACGACCTCGGCGGCGATCTGCTGCGCCCGCAGCTGTCGCACGGCCAGGAACTCCAGCACGCGATCCTTCACGTCCTTGAGACCGTAGTGATCCTCCTCAAGGATCTCGCCGGCACGGACAAGTTCGAGGTGATCATCCGAGCGCGTGCTCCACGGCAACTCGGCAATCCACTCGAGATACGTGCGGATCACCTGCGCTTCCATGGATTCGCGACCGGCGCGCTCGAGGCGGCCGAGCTCACGCTCCGCTTCCGAACGCGCATCCTTGGGGAGCTCGAGCTTGGTGAGCTTTTCGCGGAGCTCGGTGATCTCCTTCGACTGGTCGTCGTCGCCGAGCTCTTTCTGAATCGCCTTGAGCTGCTCGCGCAGGAACATTTCGCGCTGCCGCTCGCCCAGCTCTTCCTGCACCTGCGACTTGATGTCTTCCTGCGCTTCGAGCAAGCCGATCTGGCGCTGCACATGCACGAGCACGCGACGCAGGCGCTCTTCCACCGAGAGCGTCTCCAGTAGCCCCTGTTTCTCGGGCACCGTGAGTTCGATGTAGCCGGCCACGAGGTCGGAGAACTTGCCGGCATCGTCGACCGAGTCGAGCACCTGGTGCACCACTTCCTCGGGAAGTCCGCGCTTCTCGCCCAGCTCGGCGGCACGCTCGCGCGCCTCCTTATGGAGTGCCTCGAACGCCGCGTTTTTGAGGTCGAGGGGCATCATCTCTTCGGCGGGCACGATCACCGCCTGGAGGTATCCGTCAACTTCGGCGTACTGCAGCGCCGTGGCGCGCTGCTCGCCTTGCAGCAGCAGCTGCACACCGCCCAGCCCGCGCTGGATCTGGCCGATGCGGGCGATAACGCCCGTCGTGAAGAGAATGTCCGACGTCGGCTCTTCGGTGTTGTCGCGCTGAGCGACGGCAAAAACGAGCCGATCGCCCTTGAGTGCCGTTTCGATAGCTCTCAGGGTGCCGGGGCGGCCCGCCGCAATCGGTGCGGTGATGCCGGGGAACATGACCGTCCCGCGAAGCGGTAGGACAGGAAGTGTTTGGCGCTGGCCCATGACGTACGATCCTTTGGGAAGAGGAATACCGCCAGTCAGAAGGCAGGATTCACACCGTCTGGATTACGCCATCGCGGCAGGGTTCGAAAGCAGACTCGGGTACCCGTGCCGGGATGACGGTACCCGCCACGCGGAAACATGCCGAATTGTCGGTCCCCGGATCCGAACGCGACCTACGGTCAGGGTGACCGATAGGCCGCGTCACGGGGACGGCCTAGGGTCCAGTTGCAACTCCCGGCGCACTCGGGCCGTACGGCGGGTACTGCAGCGAAGTGAGGATGCTGTTGCCGGTTTCTCTCCGGTGCTACACTAGACGTTGCGCCCGACTCTCCCCCATTCCAACGCGAGTGCCCGATTTCGTAGCCCCATCCACCGAAGATGCTGAGCTGCGCGCCCATGTGGAGCAGGCGCTCAGCGCCACCTATGAACTGGATCGGGAAATCGGTCGTGGTGGCATGGGCATCGTGTATCGGGCCAAGGACAAGCGCCTCAAACGGTTCGTGGCGATCAAGCTGCTGCCGCCGGAGCTGTCGTTTCGGCGTGACATCCGCACGCGTTTTCTGCGCGAGGCGGAGACGGCCGCCCAGCTGAGTCATCCGAACATCGTCCCGATTTATTCGGTCGACGAAGTCGGGAATCTGGTGTTCTTCGTGATGGCCTGCATCGACGGGGACAACCTCGCCACGAAGTTGCAGAAGCGTGGTCCGCTGCCAATCGATGACGTACGCCGCTGGCTGCTTGAAGTGGCCGATGCGCTGGCGTTTGCCCACGCACGCGGGGTCATTCACCGTGACATCAAGCCTGACAACATCCTGCTGGACAGCATCGACGGGCGGGCGCTGGTCACCGACTTCGGCATCGCACGGGCGGCCAGCGACAGCGGCGAGACGTCGCGTCTGACTGCCACGGGTATGGCCATCGGCACGCCTGCGTACATGTCTCCGGAACAGGCGTCCGGCGATCGTGATCTCGATGCGCGCAGCGATCTCTATTCGTTGGGCATCTTGGCCTACCAGATGCTGGCGGGCGAGCCTCCGTTCACCGGTGGCACCACACCGGCGTTGTTGGTGAAGCATCTCGCCGAAGTACCGGTACCGGTGTCGTTACGTCGCCCGGATACGCCCAACGATCTCTCGCAGATCGTGATGCGGTTGTTGGAGAAGAGCCCCGAACATCGCTTTCAGAGCGCCGGTGAGATGGTCACGGCCCTGAAGACTGGCGTTGTTCCGCCGCCCACCAATCCGGCGACGACGCAGCAAGCGAATGGCGCGCCGGTCCGCGTGAACGGCGCGCCAATTGGTGGGATGCCAATCGGCGGCATGGGATCGCCGAGTCCGTCCGCGCCGTCGGTGCCGTACACCCCCGCGCCGTACACGCCGCCGGCCTATCAGCCGCCCACATACCAGACACGGACGGCGGTGACGCCATCCGCTGCTCCATATCCGTTGTACCAGCAGCCGTCGTCGGGTGACGATGTCTACGTCGCGACCGCCGAGGATGAGGCGCGCTGGTTCGCCCCGCCGGTGGTCGCCTTCCGCCGCAAGCTGGCCCCGTACCTGTTCGTGAACGGCGCGATCCTCGTGATCAGCATCTTCGGGGGTGGCGACATGCTGGGGCTCACGACGCTCTGGACGGGCTACATCGCGACGAAGTACGCGAAGCTGTGGGCCGACGGCTTCGACTGGACGGATGTGCTGAAGCAGCCGAAGCATCGCATGCTCGGCGAGGTGCTGTCCGATCTCGGCGACAAGTTCATGGCCACAGTCAGCCGGAAGAAGCGCGAAGAGCTACGGGCGCAGGGACGTTTGCGCAATCGGCTTGATGGCGTGTTGTCGTCGACGCCCTCCGCGCCGCTGACGCTGCGCACGGCGGCCGCGATGCCGAATGCGCCCGCTCGCGATGACGAGCTCGGTGAGTTCGTCGCGCTCGTCCGCGCAGCCCGCGCCGATCGTGAAGAGATCGGCCGACTGCTCAGCACGCTGCCGGCCGACGAGCGCGGGCGGATTCCCGACGTGGCACGCACGGCGGTGGATCTGGTGAATAAGGTCGAGATCATCGCCCGCGACATCGCGCGGGTGGATCGCGAGCAGGGGCCCGACGCCGCCCGTCGCATCGATGCCGAGATCGGCGCGCTCGAGTCCGAGGCGAATCCTCTCGATACGCAGGGGAGCGAAGGGCGCGTGCGGCGCTTGGCGCAGCTTCGTCGTGATCGTCGGGCCGTGGCGGACATGCTTGGCAAACGTGAACTACGTCACGCACAGCTCGAGAGCTGCCGCATTGCGCTCGAGAACGTCCGCCTCGATCTCGTACGGCTGCGCACCGGCAACAGCACGGTACAGAGCGTCACGCTGGTCGCCGAGCAGGCTATGCAGCTGGCGCGTGATGTCGATATCGCGGTGCAGGCGGCCAACGAAGTGCGCGAAGCAACATCGTCGCGCTCCGGTTCGGCGTAACACGAGCGTACGATGCCTGACGGTCAGCGCGCTGCGATAAAGGCGGCAGAAACACAGGCCGAGTCGAATGTGCTGCGCGACCGCGTCACGGCAGCCGTCGGCGACCTGTACCTCATCGCACAGGAAGTCGGTCGCGGCGGCATGGCGGTGGTATACGCCGCCGAGGATGTGCGCTTACAGCGACCAGTGGCGCTCAAGGTGCTGCCGCCCGAGCTCGCGTTCCGCGGCGACGTGCGTGAGCGCTTCGTGCGCGAAGCACAGACGGCGGCGCGGCTCAATCATCCGCACATCGTGCCCATCTATGCGGTGCACGAGGAAGGCGGACTGGTCTGCTTCGCGATGGCGCTGGTGAAGGGTGAGAGCCTCGCGGCGCGCATCGTGCGCGAACCGCGCCCGACGTTCGAGTACATCGCGCACCTGCTCGAGCAGGTGGCCGACGCCTTGGCGTATGCCCATGCGTGCGGCGTCGTACATCGCGATGTCAAGCCGGACAACGTGCTGATTGATACCGAGTCCGGACGCTCGATGGTGACCGATTTCGGCATTGCCCGCGCCGCCGAGAGTGGGTCACGCCTCACGCAGACCGGCATCGCCGTGGGCACGCCGGCGTTCATGAGTCCCGAACAGGCCACCGGCGAGCGCGAGATCGACGGACGCAGCGACATCTATTCGCTGGGGGTCGTGGGCTATCTCATGCTGACCGGCCGACTGCCCTTCGAGGCGACGTCCACGCCGGCGATGCTCATGAAGCATGTGAGTGAAACGCCGATGCCGATTCGCGCGGTGCGTCCCGATGCGCCACACACGCTCGTGGAAATCCTTGAGCGGTGCCTGGCCAAGCAGCCTCAGGATCGGTGGGACAACGCGCTGCAGCTGCGCGATGTGCTGCGCTCAGTGCAACGTGATGGCTCGTTGCTCACGGGCGCACACCGCCCGCCCGCGCCGGCACAACACGAGACCGCGCGCTACGGGCATCGATCGGAAGACTGGGCGCCGCGCAACGTATTGGCGGCAGCGCCAGCGCCAGCGCCGCGCGAGCAGGTGCGCGAGTGGTACGGCGCGTCGCAGGAAGCGAAGGAGGACTGGCGCGTCGCGGTGCGGCAGCGGCGTCGTGATGTGCCGACGCCCTGGAACGATCAGTATGGCGATGCGACCAGTGCGTGGCGCAGCGACGAAGACGTGATCGAGCGGTTCAGGGGACAGCTGCTCTGGACGGCGGGCATGATCGTCTTCCTCGGCGTCATCAACGCGACGACGAGTCCTGGATTTCCGTGGGCGATCTTCCCGGCAATGGGCATGGGCATGGGATCGCTCGGTCGCTACATCCGGCTGCGTCGGCGTGGCATCACGCTGGCGCGCATTTTCGGGGGCGAGTCCGCGCCGACGCTGAATAGCGACCCGCGCAGCAAGCCGATGCGCATCGCCGAAGCGTCGCGGGCGTTCGTGACGCACGCCAAGTGGTGCATGGGCTCGGCCGCGGTGGCGATTGGCAGTCTCGTGGTCGGCGCCTCGTTGGAGCTCACGCCAATGATCATTCCGATGCTCGCGGCGGGACTCGCGGCGTTGGCGAGTGCGCAAATGCTGGCGCGCGATTTCATGCGCCTGCGTCGACTCGGCGTGTCGGCTGGCCATGCGTGGAACGGTTCATGGGAGGCGATCGCGGCGTCCTCAGACGACCGCCCGTATGAGGTGAAGATGCGCGAGCAACTCGCGCTGATCGCTGGCGATCAACTGCTGGCGTCGGCGTACGGAGACCTGCTGCGCAACGCCGTCGACGACCGGCTCACGATCAAGGATGTCACGGCGAAGTTGTCCGACGCCGACAAGACGCTCGTGCCGGATGTCGAGCCCACGGCTGATGCGCTACTGGAACGGATCAGTGCGCTCGCCAATGGTCTGGAGCGATTGCAGCGCGATCTGCCCACAGATGCGCTGACGCAACTGGAGTTACGCGTGGCATCGGTGCAGGCCGAGCCGGAGCAGGCGCCCGACCGCGAGCGCCGTCTCACGTTGCTCACGCGACAGTTATCATCGTTGCAGGAGCTGGTGTCGCGTCGGGAAACGATGCAGCGTCAACTCGACAGCGCGTCGATGGCGCTGCGGTCGCTGCGTCTCGACATCGTGAAGCTGCGCACGATGGGCGTCGGCGCGGCGATCAGCGACGTCACCAACGCGACGCAGGAAGCGCGCGCCTTGTCGAAAGACTTGGGATACGTGATCAGCGCGGCGGACGAGCTGCGGAAACTCTGAACGGCTCAGTGGTCAGTGGTCTGAGCACTGGCGTCAGACCGCTATACCAAGTCTGACGCCAGAATTCTGACCGTCTGTGTACTCAGTACTCTCTCTCCTCGAATTCCGACACCAGCGTCGCGTGCCCGTGCCGTGTGGCTGCGTCGAAGCCTTTGTCGCACGCCGCGCGTGCCGCGTCCTGTTTGCCGAGTGCGTGCAGCGTATCGGCGTAGCGCAGCCAGCCATTGCCTTCGTCATCGTGTAGCGCGAGATACGCGGCCAGCTCTCGCTCGGCTTCGTCCAGCAGGCCGGCTTTGAGGAGCTCGTTGGCGAGACCGAAGCGGGCGAGCGGATTGGTCGGCTGCTTGGCCGCCATGGTGCGCATTGTGGCGAGGCGATCGGTCATGAGAAACGGGCGGGTGGGAGGGGCGTGGCACGGAGCACTCTCTATGACAATGCAGGAAGTCAGGAGTTCCGCTACCAGGGCATCCAGTGTAACGACCAAGCGGGGGGTGCCGATTGGCACCCCCCGCTTGGTCGCGCATCCTGCGACGTCGGTTAGAAACCGCCGCGACGACCCTGCGGCATGGCGGCGACGTTCTCGTCGAACTTCTTCTTCTGTTCGTCGGTTAACCCGGCCTTGAGCGCGTCGTTGCGCTCGGTGTTCATCTTCTGCATGGACTCGCGCATGGCGGCCATGTCGCCACCGCCACTGCGGGCGGCGGCCATCGATTCCTGCTGCTTGGCGGCGGCCTGCGTCATGATGGTGTCGATCTTTGCCGACTGGGCCGCCGTGAGCGTGATGTCCTTGAACAGCTGTTCCTTCTGGCGAGTCATGCGCTCGGCGGGCGACATCTGCTCGCCACCACGACCGCCGCCGCCCTGGGCGTACGCCGGCACAGCGATCGCGAGGACAGCCGCAGCCACGAACATGCGGAGGGTGTTCTTCATAAGAAGGGGTCTCGGTGGGTCGTTCGGCACGGTCTACGGCGCAGGCGCGCCGCTGACGTACCTCACCATATAGACGGATAAGCGCGCAGAAGCGTTAAGGCGGTGGTAATAAATGCCCGAAACCGTGTCGAAAACGATGCCGTTCGTCCCATCCCCTCTGGCGGAACCTCGGTTGCGGCGTACAATTGCATAATTGTGACGCTTCCGCCCTCGATCTCGCCGATACCCGTGCCTGACTCGCCGCCGGTCTCTCCGGACGTGCGCCTCTCGCCGTCTCCGACCATGTCGGCACCACCGCCGCCGCCGGGACCCGTGACGGTCCCCATGAGTCGGCTGCTCCGCACGGCGTCAGCGTCGGTGCAGTTCCGCGCCACCAAGGCCTTTTGGCCGAAGGCTGCCGCGGAGCCGGGCTGGGCCACCGTTCCCTACGCCAGCCGACAGGGATTGCACCTGCTGCTGATGCAGGACGGGGACGGCCAGTGGCCTGGTGGCATGCTCACGGTGCCAGCGGGGCTGTCGCTCCAGGGCGTCGGTACGATTCCGGCCTACCGGCGGCTGCTGGAGCTTGGATGGGACCCGGAGAGCCCCGCGCTCAGCGCGACCAAGCGGTTGTTGTTCCGGCTGCTCGCGGAAGACGATGACCCGTCGTTCCTGGCCGAGATGATGCCTGCGGAGTGGGACGAGGATCTGATCAAGCGCGGGCGGTTGTTGCTGCGCGAAGCGGCGGCGGCGGCACTGGCGCAGGCCGGGTATGAGAGCGACCCGCGGCTCCGCGGCGCCGCCCGTCGGATGGTCGAGCGGGTGATGCCGTTCCTCAAGTCGCCGTTGGCGCAGAAGCCGTGGATTCGCTTGGGGAACCAGCACGTGCTAGCGGCCGACGTGATGGCGCCGTCGTTTCACCTGCTGGTCATGCTGGGCTACATGCCCCATTTCCGCAGCGAGCACTACGAGTTCATGGACCGGCTCTTTCCCTATCTGTCGCAGCCGTGGCCGCGCCAGCAGCCGGTGCAGCAGGTCGGTCCACATCTCCTCGAGCAGCCGCACCTGGTGCTGGGGGATCTGTTGCCGACCCGCAATGCGATGGATGCCGACATGGCCTCGTCGCTGGGCTGGCTCGAGGTGATGGCACGGATCGGCTATCTGAAGAAGCACGATGGCTGGGGCAAGCTGCTCGATCGGCTCCTCGACGACCGTGACCGCAAGCATGTGTGGACCCCGCCGCGCTCCGTCGTAATGCCGGAACGCGTACCCGTCTGGTCGTGGCCGCTGCTTCCGCTCTCCGATCCGACCTTCGGCGAACCCACCAATTCGGCCTTTTCCGCCGACGTCACCTTCCGGCTCGCCCTGATCGCCCAGCTTTGCGGTCGAGAGATCGAGCTGGCCTAGGCTTCCCGATGGGCCTGACCGATTAGCTTTCGGTCAACACATGACTGCAATCGACCCTGACACGCTGATCGACGATACAACGTTCGCCGATCTGGGCCTCGCCCAACCCTTGCTCGCCGCGCTTTCCGATGCCGGCTATGAGCGTCCCACGCCTATTCAGCGCGATGCGATTCCGCTTGCGCTCAAAGGTCGCGACCTGATCGGGCTCGCCCAGACGGGCACCGGCAAGACGGCCAGCTTCACGCTGCCGATGGTGCATCGACTGTTGGGCGGGCCGCGCCGGACGCGCGTCCTCGTCCTCACGCCCACGCGTGAGCTCTGTCTCCAGGTGGAGGAGAGCGTCCGCAAGTATTCCAAGTATGCGCCCGTCGACGTCATCCCGGTGTTCGGCGGTGTCGGCTACGAACCGCAGGAACGCGCGCTGCGCGCCGGGGTCGACGTGGTGGTCGCTACACCGGGCCGTCTCCTCGACCATCTCGAAAAACGGAACGTCGACTTCTCGTATCTCGAGACGTTGGTGCTCGACGAAGCGGACCGTATGCTCGACATGGGCTTCGCGCCGCAGCTCAATCGCATTGTCGAGCAAGTGCCTCGCTACCGGCAGACGTTGCTGTTCAGTGCCACGATGCCGCCCGAAGTCGAGGCGCTCGCGCGCAAGTATCTGCGCAAGCCCGTCGTGGTGCAGGTCGGTCGGCGCTCGTCGGCGGCGACCACAGTGACGCACGCGGTGTACCCGGTGCCGCGTCACCTCAAGAATGACCTGCTCGTGCATTTGCTCACGAAGAAGGCTCATGATTCGGTGCTCGTGTTCACGCGGACCAAGAGCGGCGCTGATCGCGTGGTGCAGGATCTTGAGAAGGCCGGCGTGAAGGCGGGTGCTATGCACGCCGACAAGTCGCAGCGCGAGCGCATGGCGGCGCTCGAGGACTTCAAGTCTGGCAAGCTGCGGGTGCTGGTGGCGACGGACATTGCGCAGCGCGGTCTCGATATCTCCGGTATTACGCACGTGATCAACTACGACGTGCCGCAACAGCCGGAAGACTACGTGCACCGGATCGGCCGCACGGGTCGAGCCGCCAGCACGGGCGACGCGTATACGTTCATGGCGGCCGAAGACATCGGGATGGTGCGCACGATCGAGCGCACCATCGGACAGGAAATTCCGCGCGTCAGCGTGCCGGGGTTCGACTTCGGCACCTGAGCGTCGAGCTGCTCGTCGATGCTATCGGCGTTGCACGCGCCCGAGACGCGACACCGTAATGGTGTCGGCTCGGGCGCTTCTTGTGAGGGTGAGCCGCAGATTGGCCGCACCCACGCCAAGTCCCGACGGTGCGTAGCTGAGCGAATCGCGCGTGGCCGCGAGCGTGAGTCCGCTGCCGTGGAAATCGCCGACGGCAATCGTGTCAGGGCCCACATGCACCACGACGCGGGTGCCTGCCACATCAAAGCGGACGGCCGTGCGGTCACCGGTCGCGATCGCATGATCGCGCGCGAGTGCGAGCAGGTCGACGGTTTCCTGGGCCGCCATCGCGACATCGAGCGCGGCAAACAACGCGCTGCCGGACGTCATCGTCAGCGCGGCCAGTGCGCCCATCAGCACGAGCAGCCACAGCTGTTCGATCAGGGTCGCGCCACGTCGGCGACCGCGCAGGCGACCGCGTAGGGGCGTGGTACGGTGCGAACGTGGCATCGAGGACGGGGGCGGAGGGTGTCGTGGAGGGGGCGTGGTGACTCTATCGGGAGAGATCGCGTCGCTCGCCGCGTTGGATCACACGATCAGTCCGAGGTCGCTGAACGGTGTCATCCGAACTCCGCCGTCATCATCCTTGCCACGCCGTCCCGTTGGCGCTGTGGCGTTCCCTATGCCATGAAGGCGTGACGACGCGATAGATTACCGCCACCACTCCTAACCACTCGATCCATCTCTTCTGTTATGCGGATTGCGATTTCCACCGGCGGCGGCGACGCCCCGGGACTCAACGCCGTCATTCGGGCGGCGGTGCTCTGCGCCCGTACCCGCGGCTGGGACGTGCTTGGGATCAAGCGCGGCTACGCCGGGCTCCTTGGCGAGGACGAAATCGTCCAACTCACCGAGGACAGCGTCAGGGGCATCGCCAGTCAAGGCGGCACGATCATCAAGACGACCAATCGTGGCAGCCCGTTCGCGTATCCCATGCTCCAGCCCGATGGCACGTGGAAGAATGTCGATCGCTCTGACGAGCTCGTGGAAAATGCCCGCAATCTCGGCATCGAAGCGATCATCTCGATCGGCGGCGACGGCTCGCTAAAGATTGCGTCGCAACTGGCTGCCAAAGGCATGCGTGTGATCAGTGTCCCCAAGACGATCGACAATGACGTCCCTGGCACCGTGACCACGTTCGGCTTCGACACCGCCGTCAACACGGCCATGGAAGCGATCGACAAACTGCACACGACGGCCGAGTCGCACGATCGCGTGATGGTGCTGGAAGTTATGGGGCGCGATGCCGGCTTCATTGCGTTGCATGCCGGTGTCGCGGGTACGGCCGACGTCATTCTGATTCCCGAAATCGAATGGGAGATGCAGAAGGTCTGTGAGAAGATCATGGATCGCGATGCGGCCGGCCGTCGCTTCAGTATCGTGGTGGTGGCCGAAGGATCGAAGCCCAAGGGCGGGATGGAGTCGATCATCGGCGAGTCGTTGCCCGGACAGGATCGCCGTTTGGGCGGTATCGCCGAACGGATGGGTGACGACATTCAGCGCATCACCGGCAAGGAAACCCGCTTCATGGTGTTGGGACACCTGCAGCGCGGCGGATCACCCACGGGCTATGACCGGCTGCTGGCCACGCGCTTCGGTGCGGCGGCCGTGCAGGCCGTGGCCGACAAGCGCTGGGGACACATGGTGGCGTTGCAGTCGCCGCACCTCGTCACCATTCCCATCGACGAGGTGCTCAAGGAAACGAAGCGCGTCGACCCCGCGCACGACGTGGTCCAAGCCGCGCGGATGATGGGGATCTCGTTCGGGGATTAACGGCGAAGTCCGGGGACGGGGGTACGGGGTAGGGCGTACACGACCCCGTATCCAATCCGTTATTTCGACAGCCTGTGTCCTTTGTGACAGACGCGGTCTGTGACCCAGTGAACCCTCCCCCTGTCCGTAGGGTACCGTGGTGCCGATACTTACACCGCAGCAGTGTGCCAGCCGACGGACGGGTCCGTCTTGGCATGGACTCTGCCCTCGAAAGCGTTCGGGACGTCCGTATGCTCTCCGTGGTGGACGGCGCGCGACGTTCTGCAGGAGAAAGGCATGTTCCCGATGAAGTGGCGAATCCTTGCGACGACAGCCGTGCTGAGCCTTTCGCTCAGTGCGGGGCGCGCCTACGCGCAGGGTCGAAGCGAGAAGAACGAGAAGAACGAGAAGAACGACATTCCGAAAGACTATCGTCCGCCCGCCGGTATGTGCCGCGTGTGGGTGGACGGGGTACCGGCCGCGCAGCAGCCGGCCCCAACCGATTGCGCCAGCGCGGTGCGTAACAAGCCCGCCAACGGCCGTGTGATCTACGGTGACGACCCGGCGAAGGGGAAGAAGCCAGACGTGCCGATCAAGGGCTTCGCCAAGCCAACGGACAAGAAGGGCGCTCCGCTGATTCCGCCCGCTTTGTCGTATCCGGGCGGAGCGGTGTAACCGCTGGGGCCAGGTGCAGCGGACCGGGGGGCATTCCGGAATGCTCCGTCGACGGACCCGAATGATCCAACGATGCCCGTAGGCGCAGTAGATTTCGTGGGTGCGCACTCCACGTGATCGTTACCTCCCCCCCGACCGCGACGCCTTTGTTGCGGCCAAACCGCCCACTGGGCGCGTCATCGTCATCGCGCCGACGCGCGCGGCGTGCGAGACGATCGAACTTGCGGTCGGCCTGCACCTCGACACGTTCCTCGAACGCACGCGCGGTGACGATCTGCGACGCCTCGCGTCGAGTGGACAGGGCTTCGGCATCGTGGCGGGCACGGGTACCGGCAAGACCCTGGCCATTCGTCCCATCGCCGAAACGATTCTCGGGACGACCGAGCTGAAGGCCGGTGTCGTGAACCGGGAGCGTGAAGCGACGCCGGAGACGCCGTCGTGGAACGTCGTGGTCATCACGACCGGCATCGCCCGACGCTGGTTTCAGGACGGCGACATTCAGCCGTCGGACACGCTGGTCGTCGATGAGATCCACCAGACGAGCGCGGAGCTCGAACTGTGTCTCGCGCTCGGCAAGCGCGTGGGCTGTCGCTTCATCTGGTTGTCGGCCACGGTCGATCCCACGTTCTATGCGCGCTATCTCGACAGCGCCGATGTGCTGCAGGTGTCGGCGTTCGATGCGACCAAGGCCGCGAAGGTCGAAGTCGAGCGCAAGCAGCCGCTGAATTTTCTCGACGACAAGTTCCTGCAGAAAGTATCACGCTCGGAGCGCGGGGTTGCGATTTTCCTGCCCACGCGCGCGTCGGTTGAAGAAGCGGCGGAGTGGGTACGGCTGCGCTATCCGCGTATCACGGCCGCGCACTATCATGGCGGCGAGCCGATTCGCGTGATTCGTCCCTTCCTCGAGGGCGTGGTGCCGAAGCCGTTCTTTCTCGCAATGACGGCGGCCGGGCAGAGTGCGTTGAATGTGCCGGGGCTCGACACCGTCATCATCGACGATACGCGCTTCACCAACGTGATCGACCGCGGACGCAACGTGCTCACACGCGTGCATCTGGGCTCGAACGAGATTCTGCAGATGGCGGGGCGCGTGCACGGCCGCGTCGAGCATGGCCGTGTGTTCATTCTCAGCGATCGTGACATTCGCTTCGAGTCACTGAAACCCACGGCGCCCGACTTTCAGTTGGCAGGCGAATCCGAGCGCGTCGCGCTCACCTGCGCTGATCTGGGCGTGCAGGCGGATGCGCTCGATCTGCCGGTGCCCCTCGACCGCGTGGCGTATCGCAAGGCGATCGCGCATCTCGAATCGCGTGGCCTTATCGAGCATGGCCGACTGACCAAGTACGGTAAGGCCGTGGAAGCGTTGCCGGTGGAGCGGGCATGGGGTGAGCTCATCGTGAACGGCGATGACGAACTGCTGCCGATGTTGGCGGTCATGAGCGGGATCGATTCGCTGCATCGGATGACGCGCGAAGGGCGTGACCTGGAAGGGTTAGTGGTGCGCGGCAGCGATCATCTCACCGCGTACAACGTGTACGCCGATGGCTTCCGTGCCGCCGGCTACATCGGGGAGGTGTATGGGCTGTCGCGGCATATGTTCGACGCCGAGCGTATCGCGCACTGGGCGGAGCAGCGCGGGGTGCTGGTAAAGTCTCTCGAAGATGCGGCGCTCGCGATGGCCAGCGTGTACCGCTCGGTGGGCGTGCCGTTGCCGATCACGCTCCCGCTGGCGCGCCCTGAGCTGCACAAGCGCTTCTGTGATCTACTGGCCCGCTTCATGCCGTTCGATCTCGTGATCGAGGAGCAGACGCCCGAGGGTCACGAAGCGCGTGTCTCGAAAACCAGCGTGTGCGGCAGTTGGGGCGCGGTGGCGGGATCGTTGCGCTACTTCGCCGATCGGTTCGGCGTCCCGCGGGCGAGCATCGAAGGCACGCAGCTGTCGATCGACGTGATCAAACAGTACGCGCAGCGTCATCCGCCGGAGTTGGCCTTCGATTCTGAGCGGAAGCAGTCGCCGGTCCTGTTGCGTCGACGGCTCACGTACTTTGGGTTCGAGCTCGCTCGCGAGAGCGAAGGTCTCGACGAATTTCCGCCGGAGCACGCACCGGCGGCGCGGCATCTGCTGGCCGACGCGGCGGCGCGCAATGCCTTGCGGCACGCGTCGGTGCGGCGCAATCAGCCCGTCGTCGAAGAGATCCGCGAAGTGTGGCGTCGCTTGGGCGGGCGCACGCCGCGTCTCGGGCAGGCGGAGCTTACGGCGTGGTACGAAGCGCAGATGGGGGCGGCCACGAACTGGGAGACGATCCGGAACAGCCCGATGCTGCTCGATCGACGGGATTTCGCCAGCCACGAACAGGTGGCCGAGGCGCGCGCGATGCCGGGCGCAGTCGAGATTCGCGATCGCACGGTGCCGATGGACTACGACGTGGAGGAGCGCGACGGGCGTCTGGTGCCGGTGGTGCGGCTGCGGGTGCCGGAGAAGCTGGCGCGCACGATGGTACAGGAGGAGGTGCCCTCGCTCGACCGCCCGGTGCGCTTCGTCGTTCCGCGCGGACAGCGCGGATCGGTACGGGCCGATACACTCGACGATCTGCAGCACAAGCTCGACCTGCCCTTCACGGACGACGAGCGCGCGCGCAGCGCCGACGCTAAGGAGACGCAGCACGGCGGCGATCGGGCGGGGCCGTCCCGAAAGGGTGCCGATCGCGGACGTGGCGGCGACCGCAG
>Ga0049082_10000080_pt1 | contig 21568 bp, 2 predicted proteins | sample GreLakmeHU45MSRF_FD_66718 | JGI IMG/M metagenome (GOLD analysis project Ga0049082, IMG submission 66718) | Freshwater lentic microbial communities from great Laurentian Lakes, MI, USA - Great Lakes metaG HU45MSRF | ecosystem: Environmental > Aquatic > Freshwater > Lake | place: Great Lakes... | reverse complement strand
ATAAAAATATAGTTATTGATCAAATACATAAAATAGAAGAAAATTCTTTGTTAAATGCATTAGCATCAGAAGGTATATATGTAAGTATGGATGATTTTAGTGAGTGGCAAAAAAATGGAACTAAACCATCTGAATTCTTTAATAATAAAACTAAATCTGTAATACTTAAAGATACAGCAGAATATGATGCATATTATGAATTATTTAGAAGAGCTGATGAGTTAAAAGAAATTTCTGAAAAAGTAAAATCTGCAGAAGATGTTATTAAAGAAACTGATAAAACAATTAGAGATAAAACTATTATTGTAAATACATATGAAAGTCTTATAAATGAAAAAGATTTATACAATAAAATTTACAAATTATTTGAAATAAACTCTTTAAATAATTTATCAAATGAAGAATTTAGTAATTTGAGTGAAGAAGAAGAAATTAATCTTTTTAATTTATTTTTGAAAACAAGTGTTGCTGCAAAGAATTTAATTGATGAGCATAATAAAAATAAAAATCTTAATGAAATAACAAAAGAAACTGGAACTATTGAAGATTTTGATTTTGTATATAACGGTAATGAATTAAAAACTCAACAGTATGAAACAAAACGTGCTATCACAAAGATGATTGAAAGATTTAATACTGATTTAAATAAATTAAATAAAATAACTGAAAAAACAGAAAAAGAAATTAATGAGATAAATAATTTAAAAATTTTAATTAGAGATTTTAAAAAATTAATAAATACAAAATTCCCTGATACTAAAGTAGAAACTACTACAACAACTACTACAGATATAAAAGCTAAGAAAGCTGATATAGAAAAAAGAAGAAAAGAAGCTTTAAGTAAAATTAAATCTTTAACTTCAGAAGTTAGTGAGGTGTTTGCTCCTAAAGGAACTGCTAATGAAAAGTTATTACAACTTGGTAAATTTTTTCAAGATAAATTAGGCTGGAAATTTGAAGGTAATAGAAAATATCCTTTATATATAAGTAAAGAAAATAATAGAGCAGAATTTGATATTGATGGATTAGAGGTTAATATGCCAGATGGTGCTTCTTTTAGACAAATGGGAAGACAACATTATCCCGCATTTTCAGCAGAAGAATTAATCAAGGCTAAATATGATGCAGAACTAACTGCTTTAGGACAACCTACTACAACTACTACAGATACTAAAGCTGATGTAACAGTAGTTCCTGAAAATGCTGAATCAAGTGATGATGTAGAATCTCCTGCAGTAGAATCAGGTCAAAAAACTATAATGACAGATGATCCAAATAGATATACTGTTGAAAAATTAAAAAGTGATTTAGAAAAAGTTACTACAAAAGAAGAATATAACACTTTTCTTATGAATATTTTTCAGCCAAACATTCAAAATATGATTGTAGATGATGTTGCTGAAATGTCAAATTTAATGAGAAGTAAAATAAAATCATTTGAAGAGTCAACTGAATCACCAAAAGAAACTTTAAATGATGAAGTAAAAGATTTTGTTAATGAAAGCAATGATGTTTTAGATGCATTTTTAGTTAATAAAAAACAAACAGATAAAATTATTGAGGGTGTCTCAAGTAAAAAAATAAAAGATACAGATAAAGATTTATTAGATAACTTAGATTGTTAAATTATGAGTATAACTTGTTCACTATCTCAATTACAAATTGAGAATTTATATGCTAATGTTTACGTTCATATGCGTGACAAAGGAGTTGATTTTTCTTCTGAAGAGTATATGAAAGAATTATTTGAAAAAATAAGTAAAAAGAAAGATACTGATACAGCATCTAAATTTTTGCAACAAGTTCCTGAAATAATACGTAGTATAGCTACTAATAGAAAAGAAATTCAAAGTTTTAGAATAAAAACTGATTCATTATTAGATATAATTGATAGTTTTAAAAATATTGATGCTGGTTTAAATAATGTTATTGAATATTTTAATCCTTCAGAAAGCTTAGAAGTTAAGAAAGAATTAGCTAATAAAAATGCTAATGATGCATTTGATGTTGAAGAAGTTTCTTCTGATAAAATTGAAACAGCTGAAACAAATTATCAACCTTATTCTGTATATACTACATCTTTAGAAGAATTTGTAACTCAAGATCCTAATAAAAAAACTGAATTTGAAACTCAAGACCCTGGAAAAATAACAATCTTTAAAACTTTAAGTGCTATAAAAAAAGAATTAGAGAGTACATCTGATTTTGAAAATTTTAAATATCAAAATAGAACATTAAAATTAAAGCCTGTAAAACTTTCAGAAGTTAAACAAGGATTATTAGATAAAACTACAAAGGACTTACTTACACGTGCTAATGTATTAAAAAGTAAAGGAATTGAAAAGTCATATGTAACTACTACAGATAATATTTTTTTAATGATTATATCTGATAAAGATGGTTATATATACTTTGATAAAGATGGAAACATTTCTGATGAAGCTTCCGGTGGTACAATAGTTTATCAATTTTTAAGAGATGTAAAAAAGAATGATCAAGATATATACAGAGTAACTGATATTTATGATAGGAGTGATCAAATTGCAACTCCTGAAGAAATTGCAAATGCTAGTGATATTACTGTTGAAGAAGCTACTTTACAACAACAAAAAGATTTTAAAGATTTATATGATTTTAAACAAAAACTTATTAAATCTACAGATGATGTTTTACTTGATATTGAAGGTATAAGTAATGGTATTGCTGCTAAAGCACCATTAAGTTTATCATTATCTAATGTAACAGATATATTAGAAGATGATGATGCAGCTATAAGAAGTATAAGTGTTGTAACTTCAGAACGTGCTGATGTAGAACAAGGTGTTTCTGAAATTGAAATTAAAGGTGAACTATATACTATTGATAGACCAAATCTTACTTCTGATATAGCTGCAAAAATTGCAGACATATTAACAAATCAAAATATATCTAATGAAAAAAAATATAATTTTGTTAGTCAATTTTTATCAGATAAAGCATCACAAAAAAATAGAAAACATAAATTAGAATATTTAAAAGATACAAAAGAACTTATTTATTCTTATTCACCTACAACTTTTCAAGAAGGTATTAGTGAGTTTAAAATTGTTACATTAAAAGATCCTGGTGCAGCAAAAATTATTTATGATTCCTTAATGGAAGCTTCTGGCACAAAAGGTAGATACTATTCTGCTAAAATGACTTATAATAAAGCATTATTAGATAAAAATGAATATGATGATTATGATATGGTCAATAAAGTAATTTTTGAAAAAACTTTTGATTATATAGCATTATTAAAAACTTTACCAAATACTACAATTGGTTTAAATGTACTTACAGCAAAGAAAAAATTTAATAGATATATTTTATTTTCAATACCTAATAAAGATTCTAAAGAGTTATCTGAAATAAAGGATAGTGAAAGTTCTCCTGAAGACTTTTTTGAAAGTTTAGTATCAGAAACAGAAGATACACCTGCTATTTATGGAATTAAAAAAACCAAAAATGAATTAGTTAAACTTTTAAAAACTGGTAAAGAACTTACTGGAACAATAGGTTTTGTTACAGGAAGCACTTGGTCTTTAAAATTAAATAATTTTAATAATCAATTTGTTAAATTTTATAATAAAGATAACAATATAACTAATGATGATGTTAACAGTGTTGCTTCATTAAACTTAATTGAAAAAACTGAATTTAATGGTAAAGTTTTTACTGATGTTATTGAAGTAAGAATTGGAGATAAGTTAATTGGTTATGTAGCTGAAACAGAAACTTTTGAAACTCCTGAAACTTCTGATACTACTGTTAGTGAAAAAACTTTAGATGAAGAAATAGATGACTTAAATAAAGAAATTTCTAATATAAATGATACAGATACAGATACTGCAATAACATCTATGTTTAGAAAGGGTACTTTATCTTCTGATGTTTCTCAAGAACAAATTGATGATGCATTACTATGGTGGAAAAATTCCCAATTAAATAAATATATAAGTTTTAATCAAATAGCAAATATTGTTAATTCAGATGCTTTTGCAAAATTCACAGCATATGGTAGTACTTTAAATGGTAATCTAGGTATTATTGAAATTGCAGATAAAGGTTCTATGGTAGATGTATATCATGAAGCTTGGCATGGGTTTACTCAATTGTTTTTAACTAATGCTGATAAAAAAGCTCTGTATAAAGAAGTAAGAAGAAAACTTGGTGGTAGAAAATCTTTTTTTGAAATAGAAGAAATATTAGCAGAAGATTTTAGAACATATGCTATGAATCCAAAAGTAAAAAAAGATTCTCCAAAAAGAAATAGCATTTTTAGAAAAATTTTAAATTACTTAAGAGAAGTTTTTGGTTTAGGTTCTGTAAATAATGTAATGGAAATTGAATCTGTTACTGAAATGTTTGATAAATTATATTTAAACAAAGATTTAAATAAATATACTCCTCTTATTAAAAATGTAATGTTTGATAAGTTGGAAAGAAATAATGGTGTTATAAAACTAAATACAAAAGATGAAATTGCTTTAACTAAACAAGAGTCAAATCAACTTAGTACTAGTATGGACAGTATAATATCTGAAATTGTTAATACAGTAGTTTCAGTTAAAAAATCTAAAGCTGCTGTACTATCTATTTTAAAAGAACCTAAGTTATACTTGGCTGTTGAATTAAAACTTCAATCAGCATTAAAAAATTCTATAGAAAAATTACAATCATTAGAAAATATAGAAAAAAATCTAAATTCTATTGAAGCACTTGAATACAGAATTAAAGTTTTAAGAGCAGGATTAGAAAATTATGGTAATCCAAAAGAAGGTTTAGTAAAGTATCATATTGCTAACAGTGCGTATGGTTTAAAGAAACAAAAATATGATTTTACTAAATTTGATGAAGAAAGTGAAGCATTAGATAAAGTTGAAAATTCTGAAAGATTTGGAGATGTTAAAAATTTAGGTAAATCAATACTTGAATTAGCTGATGAAGAAACTGTATATATATTAAAAAGTTTATTTGCTGGTTCTATAAATAAAGAAACTAATACTATTGAATATGAATTTGATGAATTAGGTTTTAAAAAACTTGCTGATTTTAGAAATACTTGGAACTCAACAGTAAGGCTTATTGGTGGTGTTCAAGATCCACAAGACATGTATAATAAGTTATTAGGAGATTCTAAAGCAAATGCTCAAATAAAACAACTCATAGAAAATAAAATAGCTAATCCAAAAGATAAAACTGAAGGCCCTGGTACTTATGAGTATAAAGCTACTACATCTATTTGGCAAACTTTTAGTAAATCTAAAATACCCTTTATTCAGTTAACAATGTTTAAAGAAAAAATAGGAGAAACAGTAAGAGAAACTTTTCCAGGTTCAGGTGAAATAATTACAACACCTGTATATGAATATAATGCTGTACCTGTAGTAGCATCAGATGATATATCTAAATTAATTAAAAAGTTTCAAAGTAAATTTAAATATGATTTAGAAAATAAATATGTAGATGTAATAGGTGTAAATAATAAACCAACTCTAAACTTACAAAAAATTGTAGATGATTTTGGAATTGATGGAAAATTTAATAAAGATAAATCTTATGATTTTGCAAAAGCTATTGGTTTTGACTTAGATAATATAGATATTATTAAAAGAAAATTAATAGAAAATAATGAAAATATTGAAAAGTTTGGACTTCCTTTTTTATTCAGTATTATAAAAAAATTAAATACAAAGGATAAAGAAAATTCAAATAATTCTAAAGTAATAAAATTAATACAAGAATTTAAAGAAGATCCTATTCAAGTATTTCAAAGTGGTATACCAGCAGGAATAATAGGAGATATAGTTGATGTACAAAGAACTGTAGTAAAAGCACTTGCTAAATTACAAATGGATTTTGGAATAGAAACATCTATGAATATGGTTTTAAATGCTGAAAGAAATTTAGTATCTGAAGTCATAGAAAATAATTCTATTAGCAAACAAGTTTATGCATTAAATAATGTAGGAAAGTTATCTGAATTATGGACATCTGATAAATATCAGCATATGAAATATTTAGATCCAAGAATAAATCCTTATACAAAAAGTTTAGGTACTATACGTTCTCTTTTTGAAATGAGTAGTGAGGAACAAAGAAAAAGAAAAGGTAGATCTTTATTATTATTTCAAGATTCAGGAACACAAATTGAAGATACTAATGATGGTATGAATACTACAAATTTAGATGGTAATTCTAAATTTTTACAAGAAATGCATCTTATGTTAAAAGGTGGTATTCAAGAATTTATGCGTCATGCTGGAAAATCAGCTTCCTTTGGAGCTAAAGTAGATGGAGGTATAGTTGGTGCCCGTGGTAAAGAAGGTTCTGAAAACTATTTATGGATAGACTCTGAGATGTTTACTAATGGTACTGCATATGATTATGCATTTACAGCACATATGTTACCTTATTTAAAAGCTGAAGCTCAGAGAATCTATATGTTTAAACAAAATAAAAATGAATTTACAAAATATATTGGCTATAATCAAATTTTAGAAAATGGAAAATATGCAGGAGAACAATTTACTGCATTTGATAATGTATTAACTGATAGTGTAAAGAATAACATATATGAATTAATAGATTCTGCATTAGCTGAAAATAAAATGCTTGAGTTAAATGATACAGAATTACTAAGCAAAATAAAAGATGATGTTAAAAATTATTTTAAAGAACAAAGTGAAGAAAATCTTAAATATCTTAATGAAGCCAATTATGTAGATAAAGAGCTTACTTCTAAAATGAAAAACTTAAATGTTAAGGATGAAAATATAAATAAAAAACTTATTGAAACTTATACATATAATTCATGGATACAAAATTTTGAAATGGCTATCTTATTTTATGGTGATCTTTCTCAATATGATCATGCAAAAGAAGAATTACATAAAAGAAATCCAGGTTCTACATCTAACGGAAGATCTATGAGAACTGACTTAGCTGCAAGATTATTTGTAAATAACACTTTAAGTAATACATCTTATGCTAAACAAAATTTAAAAAAGACTATTGTTTATGATGGTACTTTTAATACAGCTATTGTACAAGATGTTTTAAGAGACTCTGTATATATTAATCAAATTGAAAAAGGATTAAGAAAAGATTATGAAGAAAGATATAAAGACAAAGATATTCCTAATAAAAAAAGTGAAATAGATAGACGTGTTAAGATAGAAGTTGATAAGTATAAAAATATGGTAGAAGGAGATGGTGGAGGCTATATTACTTTTGATGCCTATAGAACTTTGAAGTATTTAGAAAATGATTGGTCAGATGAACAAGAAAAATTATTTCAAAAAATATCTTCCGGTGCAGAAATTAATTTGCATGATGTTATTAACTTTTTTCCTGCATATAAATTACAAAATTATGGTGCTTTAGCTAATACAGGATTACCTGTAACAGCAATGCACAAATTTGCTTTATTTCCATTAATTCCTTCTGCTATTGAAAATTCAGATCTTAAATCATTACATGAACAAATGATGGAGAAAAATATTCAGTACTTAACATTTCAGTCTGGATCAAAAGTTGGTAGTGTAACTCAATTTAAAAATGATAAAAATGAATATATTGCTGATCCAATTTATGATAAAGATTTAAAGAGTATTAAAAAAGATATAACGTTTACTGAAAATAAAATATATTTAGAATATTTAAAGAATGTAACTGCTGTACCAAATAAGTTTAAAAATAAAACTGTATTTGCTACACAATTAAGAAAGCTTATTTTAAATGGTTTATATAAAAATGGTAATATTAGTAAAAAAAATGAGCAAGTTATTAGAAATTATGAAAATAGTGTTGATAATTACAGTGCTATTTTAAGACTAGAATTATTGCAAGAAATAGATTATGAATATGATCCTGTTACAGAAACATATAAAGGTAACTTAAAAGATTTTTTAGATTTAGTTCAAAGAGAATTAGAAGACAAAAATATTCCAGATCATCTTATTGAGTTTATTGGATTAAATCAAGATAACACATTAAAAACAGATTTATCTCTTCATTTAATGGCAGATGAAATTGAAAGTATTTTTGTTAATTTAATTGAAAAAAGAATAATTAAACAAAAGATAAAAGGAGAAGCATTAGTTCAAGTTCCTAGTTCTATGACAAATGGTTTATGGGATAGAAACTTTAAAAAAGCTACTAAAAGTGACGAATTAAAATTTATAGGTACTAATAACTTACCTTTTTATAATAGTGACACGGCTAGTGGTAAAACAGCAGCTATGAAAGTTGCTATTGCAATACAAGGAGACTTTGTAAATTTATATAAACTAAAGCATTTAGATGGCCAGCCTATTGGGACAAGAGCTAGATTAAATGATATGATTAAAGAAGATGCTTGGTTAGATTTAAATAATAACAGAAAATCTATTACTTTATCTGCAGTTAGGATTCCTGTACAAGGATTAAACTCTATGGAATTTATGGAAGTTTATGAGTTCTTAGATCCTTCTGCTGGAAATATTATTATTCCTCCAACAGAAATTGTAACAAAATCAGGAACTGACTATGACATAGATAAATTAACAACATTTATGCCTAATATTGATAGTTCTGGTAATTATGTTCAGTCAAGAATTAACAATCAGGATTTAATAAAACAAGTTAAAAACTTAAATAAAACTATAGAAGGTAAGAAAAAAGCATTTAATATAATTAAGATACAAAAAGCATCTATTGAAAATGAATTGCTTGCTTCTATAAAAGGAATTTTAGAATTGCCTGAAAATTATGCAAATTTAGTTAGACCAAATGATACATATTTATTAAAAGATGATATTGCAGATAAATTAGAAGACTTTGTATCTGAGTATGATAGATTTAAAAATATGCATAAGGCACCTTACAAAATTAAAAAAGACAAAAAAATAATAAGTCCAACAAGAACCCTTGAAGTTGGCTATAATTTACATAAACATGTTGTTAATATAGCAAGTAAAAAAGTTTTAGGTTTAATTGCTGTAGAAAATGCACTTCATCCTGTTTTTAATCAAATAGGTATGTCTTTACCAAAAACATATAAAAATCAAATATTTGATAAAAAAACTAATAAATATATTGATGATAATAGAAAAACTAAAGATGGTAAAGAAAAAAAACCAAACTTATATAGATTATTATTACCTCATAATAAAATTGATGGTGGTATTTCTCTTTCAGGTATAGATTCTGTTGATGGTCAAGATAATATTGCTGATATATTTTCACAAATGATGAATGGTGCTGTGGATGCTGAAAAAAATCCATGGATATTCTTTATGCAAGGTAATTATGAAACTATACCAATAATTACTTTTTTAATTAAAGCAGGTGTTCCAAGAGAACATGCTATTTATTTTGTTTCAAATCCTTTAGTAAGAGCATATGCAAAAGAACAACAAAAAATAAAAAGTGCTTATTCAAAAATTTATAAAGTAGTTGATGAAAAACATAAAGATACTTTTACTAAATTTAAAGCTGCAGAAAATGTTATTGAAAAATTTGAATTAACTGGGTCTGCAAATCAAAAACAATATTATGCATCTGCAGTAAATGCTTCTGAAAGATTAGGAATAGCTAATGATGGTGAATTTGATTTAAGTAAAATGAAAGAACTTGTAGAAAATCCAAATTCAGAAGCTTTAAAACCTTTAGCAGAAGCTATGTTTTTTCACTTTATTGAATTAGAAAAATCTACTCGTAGTTTTACTGCACTTAAATTTTTAGCAAATCCAGATACTAAAACTGAAAAAACTTTAAATGAAATTAGATCAAAAGTATTAGCTATTGAAGAATTAAAAAAATCAACTACTTTAAAAGAAGGTACAGTAGATGCATTATTAAATAGTGTTTTAGGTTCCTTTTTTAATAAAAATATAATTAGTGATTTAATAGAACCTTTATTTGAACTTACAAATAATCCTGAAGTTTCAGATTTTATTGATTCTAAAATTAAATTGAATCCAATTGATATTTCTAGAATGTTTGGTAAAGGAGTTGATGGTCATAATCGTTTTATAAAAGACTTTAAAAAAGCTATACCTAATTATATATATCAAAACTATAGATCAAATTTTGTAGATGGTCAAGGAAACATAGTTTCTTTTCCAAAAGAATATAATGGTTATACTGTAAAAGAAAAGAAAGGTGTTAAAAATGGTGTTGAGATAGCTGATAAAATATTGTATGTAGATAGTGAAGCATTAAAAAATCAATTTGATAATAATTTATTTTTAAGAAGTAACACTGATGATCTAGGTTATACTAAAATGGGTTTAAGAGGTTTTGATGTATCTTTAAAAATATTTCCAAATGAATCTAGTTATTTTAAATATGTTTTTGAAAGAGAAAGTTTAAGAAAAATGTTTCCTTTTAAAACTATAAATTTAAATAATGAGTTTAAAAATATAAATAAAAATATTTCTGATCCAGAAGAAGCCTATGAAAGTTTTCTTAATCAAAAAGCATTAATAAATGCATACAATAGAGTTGGTTTAATGGAATTAGATACTCAATCATATACTGATCAAGTATTAAATGTAATTGCAGAATTTCCAGCTTTAAAAAGTAAATATTCTATTTTACAACAATTAACTAGAGTACCTGGACAAATTAAAGAAAATATTTTAACTATTAATGAACCTAAATCTTTAAAAGATTCTAATATTTCAGATACTTTTTATGAAAATTTAGTAGCACTTGGTGATGTAAATGTCAAGAAAGTTAAAAATACTAAAGACAATAAAAGAATCAGTGATATATTTAGTAAACTACCATCAATAATGCTTTATCAGCATGGTGTTGGCTATAGTAAACATGGTTTTACAAAAGCTTTACCTTATGATGATTTTATTAATATTATGCAACCAGCATCTAAAATATTTATAAATAATCAATTAAATGAAGAAACTTTAGAGTCTATTTATAGTATGCTTATGGCTTCTGATAAATCATTTGTTAATTATGTAGTGAGTAGTAAAGAGTATAATGATGCTGAGGTTTCAAAATCTGTTAATATAACTCCAGCAGAAGCAAGAGCACTTTTAGAAAGTGGAAGTATAGGTGTTGATGAAGATATTGATGATGAAGAAGAACCTACTCAACCATCTACTAGTGTTAATAAATTTGATATAGCAGATAGTCTAACACCTATAGAACAAAATTTTAAAGATGGTGATGATGGTAGAAAAATGCAACCACAGTTTAAAGGTAAGTCAACTATGGATCTTATTATATCAGGGAATAGAACTAGAACTACTAGAGCTTATACTGATATATTAAGAATGTTAAATGATTATGATTTAAATAACATATCAGATCTTGTTGGAAGAGTTATAAGAATGACTGATAAAACAGGAAAACAAGTGTATACTAGAATTACCAATGTAGTTAAATTTACACAAAAATATCAAGATACTACATGGCAAAAAGAAGGTTGGGAAAAATCTGTAACAGATAAGTTAGTAGGAAAATATCCTTATGCTATAGAATTTGAAGTAGTAAACAAACCTAATCAACCATCTACTAGTACATTAAATTTAAATAAACCTGAAAGTATTAATAATGTAAAAGAAATGTTTCTTGGACTTGAACTTGGTTATTTTACTTTTATTGTTGGTGAATCAGAATATCAAGTACAACCAAAAAAGAATTATGAAGGAACAGTAAAATTTAATATTTACAAGTATGATAATGAAACTGAACTTTATAGGTCAGTATTAGATCCAAAAACAAAAAGAAGTTTATCAACAGAAGAAGCAAATAATTTTTTAAATAAACACTTACCAAAAGATTATATAGAATTTATTACTGATCTTTTTAAAAACAGTAAAGCTAAATTAACTGAAGCACCATCAAAAACAAGACCAGGTAAAATGGGTATTATTTTTAATGAACTTATGGAAGCTTATTTATTTCAGGTACCCGTAAGAGAAATGTTATATGGAGAAGATTCTGCTCCAATACTATTAACTTTAGATGAGGTAAATGAAAAAGTTAATGAACTTTATTCAAATGAATTAATATCTGGAATAAAAAAATATTTAAGGCCTTTTGTTAAAGATCAATTAATTAAAGAAATAAATAATATTTATGAAAACAAAATAAATAATAAAACGCAAACTTATTTAAATGATCTTGAAACTGCACTTAAAAACTTTGAAATTGGAACTACTACTCAATCATCTACTAGTGTTAAAGAAGGTGTGTCAGAACTATTTGAATCTAATCCAGAATTAGCTAAATTAGGAACACCTGAACAATACTCTCAGTATCTATCTACTATATTTCCTGAAAGTCAAGTACAAGATATTGTTTATCATTTAAGTAAAGCTGAATTTGAAAAGTTTGATAAGAAATTTATTAGTACAAATACAAGAGATTTTGATAGCTGGTTAGGCTTTTTCTTTACTACAGATAAAACAAAGTTTAAAGAATTGCTTAAATCTAGGAATTTAGAATGGAAACAAGAATATCCAGCAATATTAAACATTAAAAAGATAGCTAATGAACCTGGCATATTATCTACTAAATTTAAAGATGTACAAGGTTTAACAGAAAAAAGTGAAGCTTACAGAAATTATAAAAAGTCTTTATTGGCTAATAATAATGATGGTATAATATCACCATCAAAAACAGGGGCAGAGAATATTACTGTATTTGAACCAGAACAAATTTACATATTAGGTAATAAACAAGATGTAGAAGAATTTAAAAAGTTTGTTTCACAATCTACTACTCAATCATCTACTAGTGTTCCTATAAATACTAAAGCTGATATAGAAAGAAAAAGACAAGAATTATTAAATAAATCAATTATATATACAAATGGTTATTATTTACGTGTAGATAGTTGGGAAGGGAATGATGGTACTGTAAATAATTATATTATATCAGATAGAGAAGGTAAAGAGATTTGGAGTTTATATGAAAATTATAGATATTCAATAAAAAGAAGAATATATGAAGATATAAAAGAAGGTAGAAGTGAAGTAAAGCTAACAGAAAAACAAACAATAGAGCTTTATGATAATTTAAATAAAAATAAAAAAATAATAGAAAAAATTGATGCAGAATTAGATACTTTAAGTAGTACTCAATCATCTACTAGTGATTTACCTGGACCAGATACTAAAATTAATATCTATGCTGGAACAGGAGAAAATGCTGAGTTAAGTAATTTTGCTTATAGACCTTTTACATATGATGCAGGAATAGATATTTCAAGCTGGGATGCTCAAGGCAAATTTAATACTGTAGAAGGCGCATTTCAAGCACAAAAAATAGCATATACTGGTTATGCTACTGAAGCAGAAGATTTATTTAATCTAACTATATTAGAAAAACTTAGAACAGCTACAGGTGCAGAAGCTAAAGCATTAGGAAAACAGATAAAAGGTTTATCTTTAAAAGATTGGAATGAAGACTCTTCGTCAGTAATGAAAGAAGTATTACTTCCATCTTTTGAACAAAATCCTGATGCTTTAGCTAAACTTCTTGCTACAGGTAATGCTACGCTAACACATACTCAAGATAAAAGTAAATGGGGTACAGAGTTTCCTAAACTTCTTATGGAAGTAAGAGATGAAATAAAAACTACTCAATCAGCTACTAGTGTTACTGATGCTGAAGCTGATATAAAAAGAAGAAAAAAAGAAGCTTTAAATAGCATAAAACTTTTAAATTCAGATAGTGCTTCTGGAGCAAGTTTATATAGTTATAAAATTGATGGAAAAGAATTTCAAGAAATGGATGAATGGACTGTTAAAGAAAAAATTAATGCTGAATATGATAGACAATTAGCTGGTACCCCTGCTAATATAAATACTAAAGCTGATATAAAACAAGCTAATGAAGAGGGTAGTTTATTTGATATAATTGGATTACCAGGAGATGTTGCGGAAACTGATAGTGATGAAAAATCTACTCAACCATCTACTAGTGATAATGATAAATTAAACAATATACAAACAGGTAGAAAACCTGATGTAAACATAAGAGAAAAGTATTTTAAAAATTCAGATGTAGTAAAAGTATCAGAAGTATTAGATAAAATTGCTGAATCTAATCATCCATTAAATAAATTAGCTCAACAATTAAAATCATTTGCTAATATAAATAATACAGATATTGCATTATATAATCAAGTTGGTTTTAATGTTAATCCTAATTTTTTAAGTGGTGGCTATTATGATCCAGTTAATAATAGTATTTCTATTGCTGAATTTGCAAATGTAAAAAATGGTCAAAGTGAAGCTTTGTTACTTCATGAAATTCTACATGCTTTATCATATAATGCATTAAGAACCAATAATGTATTTAATAAAGATTTTAAAAAATTGTATGATAGTACAATAGAACAATTAGGAATGTATAATGCTGAATCATTAGAAGGTTTATATGGTACTTACACAATTGATGAATTTTTTGTAGCTTTGTTTACAGATTCTAAATTTATAAAAGAATTAGAAAATTTAGCTCCTATTAATATTAATAAGTATAATAATATGTTTGAAGAAATTTTTGATTATATATTAAAATTACTTAACATAACAAAAAATAATTCATTATATAGCCAAGCATTTTCAGTAGCTACAAATATTCTTGAAAACACAAATAATGAATCAAGTATGCTTGATACTAATGCAGGTAATATTAATGATAATAGTTTAAACTATAATAAACCTGAAGGTCTTCCTGCTATTGACAGAACTTCAACAGAGTGTTCATAAAAATAAAATAAAGTATCATGCCTTGTGTAAGAAAAATAGAATCTCTTTTACGTTCTCAAATCTATGAGAAAATAAAACCTGGATACAACATGCCAGTTTCTGCTGCTCAAAATCTTGTATCAAATATAAATAAAAGCTATGGCTATTCTGTAGTTTCTTTATCTGTAGAAGATACATATAATTTTGATATTAGTATTCCACAAATTCTTATAAAAAATTTTTATAATAATGAATTAAAATTAGAAATTAGAGAATCAATATTAGCTGCTGAAAAAGAAGCAAGAACTGTACAAATGGAAGATGCTGAACGTGCAGGTGTAGACTATAATAATGATTATTTATTTGACAATTTTGTAAAAAATAAAAAATTTTTTGAAAATGAACTGTCTAAAGTTAGAGATAATGAAATAGCAACAAAACTTGGCCAGAAATTTGAAAGAGCTTTTGGTATTGATTATGAAATAATTACTGCATCTGATGCTGCAGTTTTACTTGAATTAAGTCCAACACCATACAGGGATAATGTATCTGCTTTTTTTTATGGCAATAAAGTATATTTTATTAAAGATAAGTTTAATGCAAAATCTGTTTTACATGAATTTGCACATCCTTTAATAAAAGGAATAACTCTTCAAAATCCTAAATTATTTAATAATCTTTTTAAACAGTTATCAAATTCTGTAACTGGTAGGGAAGCAATTGCTATTGTTAAAGAATCTTATCCTGAACTAGAGGTTAACTCAGTAAGATTTAAAGAAGAAGCTATTGTAACAGCAATGGAAATTGATGCTGCAAAAAAAATTGAAAATATAAAATCAAATGATTCTATTTTTGATAACTTTATTCAAAACTTATTATTTGCTATTAAAAAAGTTATAAGAGCTTTAACTAATGTAGTAAATCTTAATAATCTAAGTACATCTACTACTGTAGATCAATTAGTTGATATGATGCTTAATGAAGATTTTGTAATAGAAAATCTTTCCTATCAATCAAGTTTATTTGCTGAATTTCAAAAAGATACTGACACTTTTTTAAAAGATCTTGAGAAAGCTCAACCAAAAAAAATTATTGATTCTATAAATAGGTTTCATGAACAAATGTCTTTTCAAATTAATGAGTTAAAAAATTCACCAATAAAACTTAAAGAAGCATTAGGTAGTGATGCTGCAGGTTCACTTCAAACTATTCGTGACTATATAAAAGGTTATAAAACTGATTTTAATGCATCTGAAAGTGATATCAATGATTTATTAACAGAATTAGAAAATAGTGAACAAGACTTAAGAATTAGATCTCTTGCATTTGTTAATAGTATAACAGAATTAAAAGTTTTTGCTAATAGAATAAAAGACTTATTTGAGGAATTGAAAAAAAGTAAAAGATATCTATTTGAAGATGGTAATCAACAAATTCAATATTTTTTACAATTTATTGAAAGTCAAATGAAATTACTTACTGATATTAAAAGAAATTTAAATTTAGATGCTTCAAGTGAATTAAGTAAAGAAATTAATTCAATACAAGAAACTTTAGATCAAAATAAATATTTAGCAAATGAAATGACATTTGATTATGTTAAAGATTTATTACTTGCTTCAGGTATGGAAATGCAAATAAATGCTAAAGAAACATTATCAAAAAGAATTGATGAACTCTTAGGAAAAGAAAAATTTACAGATAAAGAAATTGAAATTTTTAAGGATGACTTATTTGCTAAGTTAGATGTTGATAATATTAGAGAAATTAAATCAACTGATTTAAAATTACCTAGAGTCCCTACAACTGTAAAGTATTTATTACAAGATATTAGTAAATATAATGAAACTAAAGTTACTGAAGATGTTGTTAATCAATATTTAAGAGGTCATGTAAGAGATGTTAATAATATTGGTTCTATTCTTAATCCTGTATCAAATATTAATGATTTGTTTGGTTCATTTTCTTCATTTATAAAAAATAAAATACAAGATGCAGAAATTAAAAGTGAGCAAGAACAAGAAATATTTATAAGTTCATTAGCTCCTTATTTAGATGCAATTGGTTACAATCCAAATAAAACACAAGAACTTGCTAATAAATTATTATTTGTAGATAAAAAAGGAATAATAAAAGAAAATGGAGAAGTTGAAGAATATGAAGCATATGCTTATTTAGATAAATTTCAAAATTGGGAATATGATGAAGCTGTTTTAAAAGGAAATATAAAAAAAGCAGAATTAACAGGTGATAAATCTGCTATAAAAGATGCTAAAATAGCTTATAAGAATTTTGAAAAAGATTACATGGTAAGAAAATTTACAGATGAAATATATGATTTACAAAATATATGGATTCAAGATAATGTAATTTTAGATCCGGTTACAAAACAAAATATTACAATATCTGCAGATGTTTCATTAGAAGCATATAATGAAAGAAAATCAGCATTAGATGACATGAATACTTTTTCTCGTTCAGATGCTTTTACTAAAATAGATGACTTATTAGAATTTTCTCCTTCTGCTGCTGCAAAAATAAAATATAATAAATTATATAATTTATATGATAATAATGGAAACTACAAACAAGGTGTAGAATTAGAAAAAGTTCTTGTTAGAAAATTTTATAGACAACAAGCAAGAAGTTTTTATGAGTCTACAACAGATACTAAAAAGTTTCAAAAAGATTTTACAAATTTTGTAAATAATGAATTATCTGGTTTAGGAATTACTAAAGATTCTGATCCTGCTGAGTATGATAAACAAGTAGAAAAATTTTTAAATAAAAATACTAGAGTAGCTTTTACTGATGATTACTATATAAACAAGAATAAAATTTTAGATGATATTAATAAAATAAATGCAAAATCTAAAGGTGCAGAAATATCAAAAAAATTAGCAAGTTTATATGAGCAAAGATATAATATTGTTAATAGAGTTACTGATAAAGATGGTGAACCAAACGGAGGTGAACTTGGTATAGTTTCATTAAAAAAATTAAAAAAAATTGAAGAAGAAATTGTTTCTTATACTGAACAGTTTGATAAAAAAACTGGTTTGTCTAGAACTGATGCTTATAAATTAAAATATTACGAAGAAAAAATTATTGCTGCAGGAAAAGCATCACAAATGACAGATGCACAAAAAAGTGAATATGTAACTTTTATACAGAATAGAGAAGCTTTTGGTTTATCAAATGAAGAAGTATTAATTTTAAAAGAACTGTATAAAAATCTAGCTGAGTTAAACAATGTTACTGCTACAGATTACTATGTTGAATCTTTTAATACAGCATTAGAGATGCTTGATGTAGAGCCTATTACTATTGAAACAGCAGATTCTTGGATAAATTCTGAAAAACTTATAACTGCTAAAGCAAATAATTCTAGATTTTCAGAATGGTTTGATAATAATCATTATAAAAAAACAATTTTTAATTATGAAGTAGGTGATGTTGAAGAAATATATGTGAGAACAAAAGCTTGGACAATTTCTAAACCTTCTATTCGTAAATATTATAAAACTACTGAAGTTATTGATCCAAGCACAGGAAAAAAAATAAGTATAGCTGGTGTACCTGTTGCAAAATACTCAACTACAAAAATTAAAGATCAATATTTAACTGGTTATGATAATAAAACAGGAAAAGTTAATTTAGAAGTTGGTGTTCATATAGATAATCGTGGTAGATTTTTACCAAAAGAACAAGCTATAGGAAGTCAGTTTGATAAATATATGAATAAAAAGTATTTTGACTTGAAAAAAAGTAACAATGCTGAATTTAAACTTTTAGAAGCAATTAAAAAACAAAGATTAAAAAATCAAGAAAACTCACCAGATTCTTCTAAACTATATTTAGATTATGCAAGATTTAGAATTCAATCTAATCTTGAATATTCTCAATCAGGAAATTTAAAAGGAGATATGAAAGGTAGAGCAAGTGCTATAGGAGATGGATTAAAGTCAGCTTTATATAAAAAAGCAGCAGATGACCCAGATACACTTCAAGCAAATTTTGATTCAAAATTTTTATATGTTCCTACAGATTTACAAGGTAAACCAATATCAAAAATGCCAGTAAGAGGTTTATATAAAATGCCTTTAAATTCTGTTTCTAAAGATGTTTTGTTGTCAGAATTAAATTATATGAATTCTTTAGATTTACAAAAAGTTTTAATAGAAGCTGAACCATCTGGAAGAGCAATATTAAATGTTTTAGGTAATCCAGAAAATTCTATTGATGATTTAGAAAAAGCAAGTAGTAAACTTTCAAATGCACAATCTAAAAAATCAGTTTTTCTTAAAAAAGAAACTAACAATAGATTAAAATTAGCAGAAAATTATATTAATAGAACTTTTTATGGTGAAAATGTATCTGAATTTCAAGAAAATAATCCAATATTTTCTAAGTTAGTTAGAAGATTAATGGGAGGAGCAAGTATGGCCTTTTATAGTTTGAATCCTGTTTCAACTATTAAGAATAAAGGTGGTATGACTTTTCAAAGACTTATTTTTGCTGCCGGTGGTAAACATATAAATTTTCCTTCAATTGCTAGAGGTCAAATTCAAGCAGCTAAAGTTTTAATTGAATATGCTGCAAAAGGTACATACTCAAGAGGTATTAAAAGTTTGAACATGCAGTTAATGGATGCTTTTGACATGGCACCTGGTAAGAGTAAAAAAGATTCAGGTAAATCACATACTAATTCTGTTGTAAAACAATTATTTGATGGTGCTTGGATGTATGCTGATAGAAAATTAACAGAAGTTCAAGGTGCCTTAGAACTTGCACAAGGTTTATTAGATTGGCAAATGGTTGATCAAATACAACCAAATGGTAAAGTAACACAAATAAGATATATTGATGCTTTTGAAGTAGATTCAAGAGGTATTGCAAAAATAAAAGATGGTATTAATCCTGAATATGGAATGAACTATACTGATCATTCTGTAATTGCAGGAGAAACTTTAGAATCAATTGCTAAGAAGTACTACATGACAGTAGAAGAATTAGCTACAAAAAATAAAATGCAAGTTACAGATACTTTAGAACCTGGAAAAAATTTAATTATTTCTAGAAATACTAAATTTAATGTAATGAAGTTAAGAATGGCTAATGCAAATAAAAAATTAAATGGAACTGTTGCAGCTATTGACTCACCACTTGCAGAAAAATATTTATTATATGATGTATTGTCTTTTTCTAGAAAATTTGCAACAGGTATGTTTTTATCTAGATTTCAAATGGATACTTCAAAAGGTATTTTTTCAACTATTAAAAATGGAGGTGGTGAAGTTTGGGATTGGGATTTAAATGAAAGTACAAAAGGTACTTATATTACATTTTTACAAACTACGTATAAAATGCTAACAGATTTTAAAAATTATTATCCTATCATGACTGCAGAAGAAAAAAGAGCTGCTTATCAAATATTAATGGAAGGTATGTTAATTGCATTATCTACAATTATTATATTATTTGTTTTTGGTTATGATACAGATGATGAAGAAAGATTTGATAAAATAAAAGCAAGAGAAAAAAAATATGGAACTGTAGGTTGGTTAGGAAATCATTTATTATATCAAATAGTTATGGTTAGAAAAGAAAATACAACAATGATTCCTTTACCTGGAATGGGTGCTAAAGAATGGTTAGACTTTTCAAATACAACTAATCTTGTTGCTGGTCCTACTATAGAATTATATTTAAATATTTTAAGAGATTTAGGTAATATGGCAATAGGCAGTGAAGATGCTATTTATTCTCAAGATGTTGGGCCTTATTCTTTTCAAAAAGAAGGTAAATATAAATTGTGGAATAGACTAGGTAAAATATTTGGTGTTAGTGGTAAAAATGCAAGTCCTTATTGGGCATTAAAGAAAAATGAGACATTTACTAACCTAAAATAAAAAAAAAGGGAAAAGCATATAATGCTTCTCCCTTGTTGTTTTTAATATTTAGAAAAAATCAGATTGCTCTTCATTTTCTTCAATATCATTAGTATTAAAATCTAAATCAAAATCAGAACCGGAATCATAATTTTTTTTATTTTCTAAAATATTTAAATCTGCTTCTAGTTCATTTGTTTCTTTATCTGCAATTAAATCTTCTATATCTTCTTCTAATGAAGTTTCTACAGCTGCATTATGAAATTCTATAGACTCAAATGTATTACCATCTTTATCGGTATATTGCAATATAGATTCTTCAGGTTGTTGTAAAGTAAGTTCTTCAACTTCTATCTCATCATAGATTTCTTCTTCATCATTCAACTCTTCATTTTCTAGCGCAGCAATAGAGACTTCTATGTCATTATCTACACCATATAACTGATGAGCTAATTCATGTTCAGTTAATACTCTTTCTTCAGCTTCATTAGCAGCATATCTAATGTTCTCATCCATCATATCAGCCTCCATGTCAGCAATCTGATCTAACAAACTAATCTGATTAGGATCAATTGTATCTACTATGTCTTCAGTAACTATAACTTCTTCTACAGGGACCTGTGCAGGTTGACTGCACACTGGAAAATTATTTACAGAATTAATAAAATAATGTAATATTCTTTGATCTTCCATCCATGTTTTAGGATGTGACTGCTGTAATGCTAAAGTAACATAGTTATAGAATGCCCATAGACTATTATTATCTGCAAACACATAACTTGGTTTATCCATCTGTTGTCTTACTATACTAGCTTGTTCAGTAGTAAGTATTTGATATTCAGCAAATAATATTCCTAGTAACTGTGCTTGTTTTCTTTTAGTCATGCTAATAGTTTGCATAACATTTTTATCAGATACTAATTGATTATAATACATGTGAGCATTGGT
>Ga0049082_10000079_pt1 | contig 21572 bp, 13 predicted proteins | sample GreLakmeHU45MSRF_FD_66718 | JGI IMG/M metagenome (GOLD analysis project Ga0049082, IMG submission 66718) | Freshwater lentic microbial communities from great Laurentian Lakes, MI, USA - Great Lakes metaG HU45MSRF | ecosystem: Environmental > Aquatic > Freshwater > Lake | place: Great Lakes... | reverse complement strand
TGTTCTAATTGGTGTTGTATTTACATTCAATCCAGGTAGCTGTACAGCTTCACAGAATAGCATCATCTTTCTGTATTGATTAGTATTATAAGATGTTCCTGGAAGAGCCATCTCAACCGTATAACGATTTGATCTTGCTAAACCAGATTCACCGATCTGTGATACAAAATTTGATATTTTCATATACTAGCCTGAGAGTCTTTCCATACATTTTGTTTTGAGGTTTTCGCAAATCGTTCTACTGGTAACATCATGGCTGTCGCCCAGTCGTTGGAATCAATTTTCTTAAACGATGTTTTAACATGTGGCAATAGATAGTGTTTGATACAAGGTTCCGCTAATTTAAACTTAGATACACCTGCGATCAATTCCCATGAGTATCTTATTCTAGTAGTAGCATCCATTTTATCATTATTCTTGAATACCATCAAACGATCTAACAGACGAATACGTAATTGATAAGGAAGATAGTGCATATTTAAACCCATGAACCCACCAGGAACTGCTGCGTATGGAAATACTAAAGGAAACTTATCATAGTACGGTAGGGTTTCCTTTAGTTTTGGATCATATCCAAACATGTAAAGATTCCCAGGAATAACACGTGCTTTCAAATTACCATTATTCTCACGCATTAATCGTTGTGGTGTGATCCTCTGCTTATCGAGAAGCAGTACTTGTTGAGAGAACCACCCACGAGATTTTGTTAATGCAGTTTTGAGATCGTATTTATTACGCTCAAAAATGTCATTCATGGAAGGGTTTTTAGGTTGAGTAGCCATTTAATTATTTAGGTCATTTAATACCAAGTTCATGCTCGGTGATAATCTTAAATTCCCATCCACGATCTTTTGCATACTCAGTGGCAGCTTTCCACTTAGCTTGATTTTTAATAAAGGTCATTGATTCTGTTAGATAACGCTGAGTCTGACGACCTGGATATACTGGTGGAATAGTTTGAGCAGCTGGTTTTACCTCTACGAGATAGGTTCTAAGCAAACCTTCTTTGTTCTTAATTTGAATCTGAAAGTCCACGAAATAACGATGAATCTTATCATCGGTTGGGCAGCGATACGGTACGACTGTTTCTTCAGATTTCCACTTAACGACCGATGGGTTTTTATCACACCATGAGGCGAATTTAGTCTCCCAGGAACTACGCATGATTATACACGTAGGATCACCTGAGTATTTTTCTGGAAATGCAGGTACGAATCGTCTTTTATGGAACATAAATATTGTAAAGAATAAATAACCACTTTTATTTAGACGTAAGTAATGCGCCTAAATAATAATGTAAGCCACCCAAAATAGAGAACTTATGGCAGAAACAAACGAAAAACCTACCGCACCCCAATTCGAAACTACCAAAGCGCAGAAATTCAATGCTAAAGAATTTGCAATTGGTGGAATGTCGTATCCGAGTGACTTGTTTAGTAACCAACGTGTTTATGGTGGAAACTACGTACTTTTCAATATTAATGTAAGTGATGATTCTAGATTATTAAAATCTGGTTCTGCCACGGCAGTTCAAAATCAACCAACACGTGATCAGCGTGGAGCATTAATTGGTAGTAAAATTACGAGTGGTGAAGGTGTTCTTGCCGCAGCAGAAATTGGTGCTCTTGGTGGTGGGTTGTTGAGTGGAAACTTTGACGGAACTGCTGTTGGTGCATTACTTGGGCTAGGTGCTGGTGTAATTGTAACTGATGCAACTGGTGGTGATTTATCACGACAACAGAAACGAATTACTGCTGGAATCATGCTTCATGTACCAAATCAGTTGAATATAAATTATAGTATGGAATGGTCTAGTGAAGAAACCTTTGCTTTTCAAGCAGCAGCCATAGCCAATAGAGAAATAGGTAAAGCAGTTGAAGGTGGAGAGAATGCAGCAAAGTCAATTGCAAAAGATATTGCGTTAAATCTTGCGCTATCAAAGACACCTATTAGTGGTGCTCTTTCTGCAGCTTCTGGTATGGCAGCAAACCCCATGAAGGAACAGGTATTTAAAAATGTAAACTTTAGAAAATTTACATTTGATTATACTTTTGCACCTCGTACTGCTGCTGAAGCAAGAACTGTTAATAAAATTATAAACACATTTAAACTCCACATGCACCCAGAGTTTAAAGATACTTCAAACTTTGTCTTTATCTATCCATCTGAATTTGACATATCATATTATTCTGGTGGTACTGAGAATTTTAATTTACATCGCCATCCATCTTGCGTACTTGAAAGTATGAATATAAATTATACTCCAAATGGTGCATTCAATACCTTCGAGGGTGGAATGCCAACTCAAATTAATGTCACCTTGTCGTTCATAGAATTGGCAATCTTGACTAAAGCACAAATAGCGAATAATTACTAATGAGTTACTTTAACAATCTCCCAGAAATATATTACAACTTCATGGTGAATGGAGACGATAAACTTTTCATCGTCCGAGATATCACTGCGAATGTAAGACCATTAAAAAACACTCTCGATAATATAACATTGTATGATCTCTATGATATTATTGATGGTGAGACTCCAGAAATTATATCAAACAAATTTTATGGTTCGCCCAAATATCATTGGGCAATAATGATGGCAAACCAGCGTTATGATTATTTAAATGATTTTCCATTACCTTATGACAGATTAGTTCAATATGGTATTGACAAATATGGCGAAGGTAACATTTATGACACACACCATTACGAGGATGAAAATGGGTTTGTTGTAAATAGTGATTATCCATCAGCAACTCCGATAGATAATATTACATATGAAGAAAGAATTAATGAATCGAAACGAACTATTAAATTAGTTTCCCTTCAGATTATACAACAAATGACTTCTGAATTTGAAAGATTGATGGCATAATTATGTTTGATTTTCTTGGTACTGCATCAAAGGGATTTAGTTCTGATAAAATCAGACAGGCTGGAGACATTAATGTTGGGAGAATTGAAATAAAATCTCTTGCAAATGGTAAGACATTTAACGTAACAAATCAATTACTAACCATTCAAATATATGAAGATCTATTTGCGCCATTCATGTCTGGCTCTTTAATCTTTAGCGAATCACTTGACTTTGTTGCTAACTTTCCTTTCATTGGAGAAGAAGTAGTAACTATTAGGATTTTCACTCCTGGATTCGACAAGTCACAACCAGCTGATGTGATAAATGCAAGATTTTATATCTACAAAATATCTGATCGTGAGAAGTTAGCAGATAGAAATGTAGTTTATCAACTACACTTTATTGCTGTTGAAGCGGTAACTGATCTGAATACAAAAATTTCAAAAGCATTTGAAGGAAACATTCGTGAGATAGTACCGCAAATTGTTGGTACATGGTTACAAGGTCCACAGCAAGATTTTAAGAAAAATGTAAAATGTACTTTAGTTGCAAATAAAACAAAATACGTTTCTAACTACTGGTCGCCAATTAAAAATATAAATTACCTTGCTGATCGTGCTCTTGATAGTAAAGGTAATCCAACATATATCTTTTTTGAAAATAGATATGGGTTTAATTTTATTTCGTTAGATGAACTAAATGTAAACGGCAATAATGGACCAAAAATGATTTTTTTAAATAATCAAGTGCAGGATGATATAAAACCTGGTGGTGGATCTAGTAGAAATATATTAAAACAATACCAATCTATTAAAGAGTTTGAGATTGTGTCTAGTCAAAACTACATGGACAATGTTATGAGTGGAGCCTATGGTTCTACGATAATGTTTTTTGATATTACTAAAAAGAAATTTAAAAGAATTACATATCAACCGAGTTCTAAGTTTAATCCTAAAGAAACTCATTTAAACCCAACTGCATTGTTTACATCTAAGTTGATTGCAACAAATAAAGGAGTTATGTTTAATGATGTTGTGCATTCAAAGATGTTTGGGGATGAGTGGGATGATGTTACTAGCGTAACTATGAGACTAGAACGTATGTCTAGATTGAAGATGGCAGAAGCATTTAAGATTAATATTGTAGTTGCGGGGAGGACTGATTATACTGTTGGCGATAAAGTTAGGGTAAAAAGTTATAAGAATGCACCTATACAAAAATCTGACAGTGATACTGATAGTTTAGATAACACTATATCTGGATTTTATTTAATAGCTACTATTAATCATGTGATTGATAGAAAACATCATGAGTGCCATATGCAATTAATCAAAGATTCTTATCATGGGTTAAGCAATGTTTAAAAAGTTTTATACTGGATGCGTAGAGGACAGAGATGATCCTTTAAAAGTAGGACGTTGTAAAGTTCGTGTTGTTGGTCTTCATACTGAAGATAAAACTGAACTTCCAACGAAAGATCTGCCATGGGCTCAACCTGTATTACCCATCACTGAAGCTGGCTCTTCTGGTGTTGGTAGTTCACCAGTTGGACCAGTTCCTGGTACATGGGTATTAATTTTCTTCATGGATGTAGACGAGCAGATTCCAATTATGATGGGAACTCTTACGGGAGTTTCTCAAAAAGAAGATGCCTTTGACGGTGGTAATGTACAAACTCCGCTAGTTGTTAATAATTATCAATTTAGGGGAGAACCAGAAAGAGCAGCCAATGCTCCACCTCCACCGACAGTCTCATCTGGTGGTTCAGTTGGATCAGATAAATTACCACCTGGCAAAGTTGTAAGCACAGAAAATGTTATTGGTCCACTTGCTAAACTTATTAAGAGTGGTGAGACAGTTGCGGGTAGTTATGATACCTTTACAAAATCTTCAAATGGTCCACAAGGAACTTCTTCTGTAGCAACTGGTAGTGGTAATGTCAAATTGTCTAAGATGACAATTAAAGACATCATGGAAAAACAATCAATGCCAGCTGGAAGTCCAGATAAACTTTCTTCAGTTGGTAAGTATCAAATCGATCCAGTAACTTTAAAGAATGCGATTCAAGCACTTAACATAGATGTAAATCAAACATTCAGTGAGTCAACACAGGATCTTATTTGTCAAGAATATATTGTTGCTCGTAAACGTCCGAAGCTATTTGCGTATTTTAAAACTGCTTCTAAAACTGATGAAAAGTTATTAAAAGATGCTGGTGAAGCACTTGCAGCAGAATTTCCTACATATGAAGATCCATACAATCCTGGATTCCCATATGGTGGTGAGAAAGGTAACTACTATAAAGCTGGACATAGAGTTGCCACTAAATTCGATACTGTTAAAGAAAACCTATTACAAGAATGGGAATTTCGAAACGACGCAAACAATCCTTCACCAACAGTAGCAATTGCGGGTGGCGATAAAGTTGAAAAGGGATCTGATTTTTCTGGTGTAAGAAAATCACTACCACCAGATGATTCAACCACAACTCCTCCAGAATCTTCCACTGCAGCTGGAACTAATATTCCAAATGAATTTCCAAATCCAGATATTCTTGGTGGTTTGGATATCTTAGGTGCTGGTAATCTAACAAACTTTGCTGATCTTGGTAATGCATTTAACGCAGCTGCACTAACTGCTGCTGGTGATTTAAATAATCTCGGATTGGGCGATCTTGGTAAACTTGGTGATCTTGGATCAGCAATTGGTGAGTTAGGTATTTCTGGTCTTGGTAATTTAGATGCATCTTTACTATCATCAATAACTGCCACTCAAACTGAATTTGCAAATTTAGCAAAGCAAGTTAATTTAGATGGTGATATTAATAAGGTTCTAACAAGTGTAACTGGAACTGCCACCAGTACTCTTACTAGTTATGGCAATAACCTAAATGATATATCATCAAATCTTGGTATTGATAATCCATCTGGTACTGTTAGTGGATTAGTTGCTAATCTAGGATTATCTTCAGCTGATCCTAGATTGCTGGTAAAAGAAATGGAGAAAATTGCTGGTTCCACTGCTGGACAAGCAAAAGCATTATTAGTAAAACTACAAGGTGAACCATCTAAACCACAAGCAGTTCCCATGGGAGAACGCAGACCAGATGGAACTATTAGTAATGGTAGTTTAGTTGATCCAACTAAAGGATTCCAAGATCCAAATGGTGTATATCCAAAGTATCAAGAAGAGCAAGACACAAACCGACTTGCTTCTGGTAATAATCTTGGAAGAACAATTGTTACTGAAAAACAAGCTGATTTAAAATCTGGAATAAGAATAGCAAATGGTGGAACTTGGAATTCACCACCAGTTCCTTATGCTGCTGTCTATCCTTATAACCATGTAAAACAGTATGAGTGTGGACATGTACTGGAGTTTGATAATACTCCAGAAGCTGAGCGTATTAATATCCACCACAAAGCTGGCACATTCATTGAGATAGATGCTTCAGGAACTCAAGTCAACAGAATCATGGGTGATGGATATGAAATTATTGATCGTAATGGTTTTATCTATATTAAAGGTGCATGCAATTTAACAGTTGATGGCGCATTAAATGTTCGTACAGATAACGTCTTTAATCTTGAAGTTTCTGGCGCAATGAATATCAATGTATATAATGACGCTAACATTAATGTAAGTGGTTCAACTAATATGGCTATTGGTGGTGAGTTTAATCTTAAAGCAAATAAGATTAACATGGAATCTGCTGGGCAGTTTAACCTTATATCTAAAACTGGTTTCAACATGGAATCTGGTGCAGATCTTCACATTAAGAGTGATGGCACAGCGTTTGTTCAAACTGAAGGTAACATTAATAATAAAACTAAGGGTGGTGTATTTATTGAAAGTGGTACTGATACAAACATCAAATCTGGTGGCTTGTTGAATATGCAAAGTGAAGATATTTTTAATATCAAATCCGATAAACTATTGAACATTGAAAGTACTGATAATTTAAATCTTAAAACTGCTGGTGATGGTTCGTTTGGTTCAACTGGTCCATTAAGTATCAATTCTAGTGCAGCTGTTGCAATTGATGGTACTGCAATTCAATTAAATAACGGCGACTCTACTGCTCCAGGATCTGCAACTGCAGCTAAAGAAGCTAAACCAGCCAGAACTGCGGTTAGAACTGATTTAGAATTACCAATTGAAACACGTGGAACTTCTGGTGTTTCTCAGGTAGCATCTGCTCCAGTGGTAACTCGTGGTTCTGAAGTTGCTTTTGAGTCACCAGAGAAAACTCCAGGTTCTGATTTAGCCGCATATAAAGCAGATAGAGTTGCTCAGAATCAAACATCAAAATCTGGAGACGCTGCAACTACTTTTGCTAAAGACACAGTTAAACCAACTGCTAAATCTGCAGCAACTGGAAAAGAATCTGATGTTAGCGCAATATTAAATATGTCCCCAGATGCATTTAATGCTGGTATGAGATTATCCAAGAACTTTACTCTTGGTGATTTAACTAAAGGTGGTGTTCGCATCCCAAGAAGATCATATCAAATGGCTACTGGTGAAATGTTAGCACCACAAGATATTGTTGCTAATATGAAGCGTCTATGTGATAACGTACTTGAACCAATTTGTGAATTATATGGAAGAGATTCTTTTATAATTACTAGTGGATTTAGAAGACCATCAACTGGTCCAAATGATGGTGGTGACTTGAATATTAAGAAAGCTGATGGTAGTTATCAGAAAGAAGGTGGTGATCATCCTACTGGACGTGCTGCTGATATTTCTTTCAAAGGTGGTAAAGCGGATACCTTTAAGAAAGCAGGTGAGATTGTTAAGAAGTTAGGTTCATGGCATCAGATTATCATGGAATATGATGGTGGTGGTTCTCAATTCTGGATTCACTGCTCATACAGACAAACAGGAAATCAGGGAATGATGTTTACAATGAATAACCATCAAACTATTGCTGGAACTTATCCTAAAAATGGATTTGTATTGGTATAATGGCCATCAGAATAACTAAATCAAACCAGTCAGGATTTTCTTCAGTTCCTGGAGATGAAACTAATGAGGTAGAAGATTTAAATAACTATCTTCCAACGGTATTGGAAGAAACTACATTTTCCATTGATTTAACTTTTGATGGTAAGTATTCTGATGGTGTTAGTGGATTTACTTATCTACCAGCAACAAATAATACTTCATCATTTGGATGGAGTGCAATTGGGTTGACTTATACTAAAATTAGTGCCAGCGTTGCTCGCATATCTGGTCCAATAACAAGTCCTTTTACTAATCAATATTATAGATTCGTTCTTCCAGATTTAAGTTTACAAGTTTTACCGAAAGATACCACTACACCATTCTTTTCATTGGAGAAGTATCAAATGCCTTCTCCAGTTAGCTTAATGAAAACATATACGTTTAATGTAACAATACCAGCAGATCCAATACTTGGAGGATCTTCAACAACTGAAACTATTAGTTTATACCAATGGGTTCATTGGTCTTACTCTACTGCAGTGGCAGCTATTGCTTCTGCAAGATCAATAGGATTAAAATAATGCCTTCCGTATCTAGAGCAGGTGATACAGTATTGTCCCCAGATGGAACTGGATATCAATGCGGTGCACCCATGGAAACTAGTGTTGGTGAAGTTAATAGTAATAATGTTTATGCAAATGGTATTCTTATCGTAGTTCAGGGAAATGTGGTATCTCCACATCCAAAAGGTGGATGTTCCACCGATACTTCAACTTTATCTTCGTTTTCAGCAACAGTTAGTATAGGTGGTAAGGGTGTTGGTAGGATAGGAGATAGTTACGGAAATAACGTGATTACTCAGGGATCCGCAAACGTATTTGCAGCATAATTACTAAATAATAATATGGCACACAATTCCCGAACATTCACTGATATAGATTTAAATTTTCTGGCTCATCCTGTCACCAAAGATGTGACAGTTAAGACTAATGAGCAAGCTATTAAATCCTCAATCCGAAATTTGATTTTAACATCAAATTACGAAAAACCATTTCATCCAGAGATCGGTTCTCAGATAAATTCACTCTTGTTTGAGCCAGCTACTCCCATGCTGCCTATTATGCTTAAGAAAGCAATAGAATTTACAATTTACAACTTTGAACCAAGAGTTAATCTTACGAACGTGAGTACAATTTTATCTGAAGATGAAAACTCTATTAACGTAAGTATAGAGTTTGTAATAATTAATACGAGTACCCCAGTGGGACTTGATCTAATACTTTATAGAACGAGATAAGATATGGCTATCGACAGCAAAAGAATTCAGGTCAGCGAATTAGATTTTGACCAAATTAAAGGTAATCTAAAGAATTTCTTAAAGGGTCAGAATCAGTTTTCTGATTACGACTTTGAGGGTTCAGGATTATCAGTTCTTCTAGATGTTCTTGCATACAATACGCACTATAATGCATTGTACACAAACCTAGCTGTAAACGAAATGTTTTTGGATTCAGCAAGTAAACGTGCAAGCGTAGTTTCTATTGCAAAGACATTAGGATATACTCCTTCTTCAGTTAGATCTGCCAGAGCCAAGATTAATATGGCGGTAACTAATCCAAACCAAAGTCCAGCTACACTAACACTCCCCAAGAATAGCCCATTCAGTACAATTATTTCTGGTTCTAATTACACCTTCTATACGCTATCTGAATATACAATTATTCCTGTAAGTGGCAACTACACTTTTACAAATGTGGAATTGATTGAAGGGAGACCTCTATCATTTAAATATACGGTTGCCACTGGTCAGCAGTATATCGTACCAAATCAATTCGCTGATATTTCAACACTAACTGTTCGTGTACAAGAATCTGCAATATCAGATACATTTACCACATTCACAGCAGCAACTTCTATAGTTCAATTGGCATCAGATAGTAATGTTTTCTTCATTAAAGAAATTGATGGAGGATTGTATGAAATTGTATTTGGTGATTCAATTATATCAAGTGGTCTAACAAATGGTAATATTGTTCACTTAGATTATTTTGTTTCTGGCGGAATTGTTGGTAATGGCGCACGTCAATTTACCTACAATGGCATTTCATTGATTGGTGGAAGTCCATTGATAACTACACTTGATATTGGTGCTGGTGGAGTTGACATTGAAACTATTGATAGTATTAAGTATAATGCTCCAAGATTATATGCTGCACAAAATAGAGCAGTAACTCCAGATGATTACAAAGCATTAATTTATGCTGCGTATAATTATATTCAGTCAGTTTCTGTTTGGGGTGGAGAAGATAATACACCTCCAGTTTACGGTAAAACATTTATTTGCGCAAAACCATATAATGCAAATAAACTAACTCAACAACAAAAAACTGATATCTTAACAACATTACTTGCATCTAGAAGTGTAGTATCTATTACACCAGAGATTGTTGATCCAGACTTTATCAATATTGCGTTAGACGTAACAGTTTACTTCAATGATAGAAAAACTATTAAGACTGCATCTGAGATTGCATCAATCGTAACTACTACTATTTTAAATTATGATGATTCTAAACTTCAAAGATTCGATGGAGTATTCCGCTTCTCTGAACTTAGTCGTTTAATTGATACTGCAGAACAAGCAATTGTAAGTAACATAACAACTGTATTGATGCGTAGAAAAGTATCACCACGTTATAATGTTTCTGCTGAGTATACATTGAACATGATTAACCCAATTTTATCTTCTGGTGTTGCAGAAGAAGCTGTATCATCAACAGGGTTTTATGTTATTGGTAGTGAAGAGATACATTATCTTGAAGATGATGGTTTGGGTAATGTTAGACTTTTTTATAATGTTGCATCTAATAGTGCATCTGGAAGCACAAAATTTATTGTGAATCCAACAATCGGAACTGTTGACTACGCCAATGGTTTGTTAAATATTAAGAACTTGAATATTACTGGGTTAGCAGATATTGATTGGGAAATTACTTTCAAACCACAATCAAACGATATCGTTTCTGCTTATACTCAAATTGCTGAAATTGCACGTGATCACTTAACTGTGTTGGCAATTGCGGATAAAACTGCAAATGGTGATCTGCGTGGTGGAAAGAATTATACATTTACTTCTAGCAGAAATTAATGATTACCCGTCCAAAGATCTCATCAGTTCTTCCTTCTCAGGTTCCTGAGTTTGTAAGGGAAGACTATAGCACATTCATTGATTTCATAAAAGCATATTATGAGTTTTTGGATCAGAATTATGACCCACAATTTACAACTCTAAGAGATTTAGATAGCACTCTAGACTCATTTATACAATATTTTAAAAATGAGTTGGCGCACAACATTCCTTATACGGTTGTTAATGAAAGATTCTTATTAAGTAAAATCAAAGATCAGTACCTAGCAAAAGGTTCTGAAGCATCTTTCAAACTTCTTTTTAAAATCTTATTCAATAAAGAAGTTGTAGTTGATTATCCATCAAGACAAATTCTACGTGCATCTGATGGTAAGTGGAATCAAGACGTTTCTGTATTCGTATATGTTAATGCTGGTGATCCAGAAGATATTGTTGGTAAAATTGTTGATGTTGTTACTGCAACAAAGATTCTTCGCATTCAGGTTGATAAAAGACAGTATGTTGAAATTGAAGTAGAGAATTCAGTTCAAATTTCTGAAAATATTTACGAATTGTTTATTGATCGTAGATTCTTTGGTAATATTACCATTGGTGATAAACTTCGTTATAGTAACATATTTGATGCCACGGTATTGGCAACTACATCAAAGGTTGAGATTCAACGTGCTGGTAAGAAGTTTAAAGTTGGTGAATTGTATGAAGTTAGAAATGGACTGGGTGTTGGTTCGGTATTAAAGGTTACTCGTGTAAATGAAACTGGTGGTATTGAATCACTTGATTTTGTTAAATATGGTATTGGATATACAACAGACTTTACTGCAACATTATTACCGTATGGTGGTGTTTCTGCAACAAGTGCTGGTTCCACTGGTTTAGTTATTTCTGGTTCATCTCCAAGCACTGCAATTGCATTCTCAGAAACTTTAAATGGTTTCTTTGAGCAAGGTACTATCAATACTACAAACTATAACGTAACATCATATTGGGATGGTACTTATGTAGGTGAAACTGTTCGTGAATTCTTTGTTGATAACAAATATACAATTTTAGATGCAGATGAACCTGCAGTTATTAAAGTTACGCTAAACTCTTTGGCGAAATATCCAGGATACTATACAACGAATGATGGCTTCTTAGATGACGCTATCTTTATTCAAGACAGTCGTTACTATCAGGCATTTGCGTATGTTCTTAAGATTGATGAGCGTCTAGATACTTACCGTTCTGCAGTTAAAACATTATTGCATCCAGCTGGTATGGCACTGTTTGGTGAGTTTGATATTCGAAACGAATTTGACACTGGCACTTTATTAGAATTTGCATTAAAGTATTTGATACTTGCGCAGCAAGATGAAGTTCAAACTGATGCTGTTATTTCTACAAAGGGTGTTTCTAAAGCCATTGCTACTCACTTTTTAAATAATGGAGTAACAGCTGATAGTAATACTGTTACAATGAGTTCTGAGACTGGGACATTATCAACAAGAACAGTACCATTTCTAGTTACCACAAAGGCTATTGCTACACATTATTTAAATGATGGTGTTACTGCAGATACTAGTTCAGTAACAATGAGTTCTGAAACTGGAACTAATAGTACAAGAACTGTACCTTATGCTGATATATCTAAACCATTGGCAACTCACTTTTTAAACGATGGTACTACGGCAGATACTAGTTCGGCTACTCCTTCAGAAGCAACAATATCTTATGGTTATAGTTCATTAACTAGAAATGGTATTAGTGTATTAACTAACACTAAGATACTAAACTCTCAAGTATATAATCATTATTTGTATGATGGGGTAACATTAGATAGTGACTTATTTACGTTAAGTGATACAACAGGATCTAACAGCACAAGAACAGTACCTTATGCTGAAATAGAAAAACCATTGGCAACTCACTTGTTAAATGATGGTGTTACTGCAGATACTAGTTCAGTTACAATGAGTTCTGAAACTGGTATTAACAGCACAAGAACTGTTCCCTTTGTTGTCCTAAATAAATCATTGGCTACCCATTATTTAAATGATGGGACAACAGCAGATACGAGTTCAGTTACAGCAACTGGTAGTGGTGGTGGGATTTGGTTAAATTCATATAATGACCCATATCCAATTAGCAGTTCATATTTTGCAAATGATAGTGGAAACTACATAGTAGGCGAATCCACTTTCACGGGATAATTAATAAAAGGAGAATTTTATGAATTTACAAGAAAATTTAGGAATCACAGGCGAGTTAACTATTTCTGTATTTGACAGAAATGGCAATTTAAAAGAAGCAAGAAAACATAGTAACTTAGTTGTTACAGCTGGTAAGACCTATATTGCTGCTCGTATGGCTGGTACTGCACAGTCAGTAATGAATACTATGGGAATCGGTACTGGTACTGGTACTCCAGCAGTTGGTGATACCGCATTGGGAACATCAGCTGGTCGTGTTGCTACTAGTTCATTCACTGCTACTACCAATACTGTTACTGCAACAGCAACTTTCCCAGCTGGTACTGGTACTGGTGCTATTACTGAAGCTGGCATTTTTAATCCAACTACTGCAGGTGGTTCTGATGGAACAAACTCAATGCTATGCCGAACAACTTTCCCAGTTGTTAATAAAGCAGCAGGTGACTCTATCGCAATCACTTGGGTAATTACAGTAAGTTAATTTTTCGGATAAAACATGGCGACATCATCTTCTTTAATGAAGACCACTCTGCATAATTCTATTGCAGATGGTCTATACAATGAGATTACATCTAGATACGCAAGATACTATTATTTCTTGGGTAGAACTCTTACATGGGAAGCTGAATTAACCCCGCCAACACCGATTGATAGTTTTGCTTACGAATTACAAACTCGTAATGAAATTATCACAGCAAAAGAAATTAAACCAACTGACGTTGCTTACGTTGTTTTAAGACATGACTGGGTTAATGGAACTACCTATGACCAATTTGATGATCAATACTCTACTGAGGTTCAGGGTATTAATTTAACATCTGGTGGTTATAGCTATGGTTCAGCACCCAATGTTTATATTGGTTCTAAGGGTGCGGTTACTTGGGCTGCTAGTACATCATATACCTATGGTCAAATGCTTAAGGTTGCGGTATCAGCAACTGTTCAAAGAACTTATCTTGTAACAAATACTGGTGTTTCTGGAACCACTGCACCAACTCATACTACGGGTACTGTTTTAAATGGTACTGGAACTTTAATGTTGCAGTACTTTGCGCATAATGATGCCAATGGTAGTGGAGCAACAGCAGAAACAACTGTTTTAGATGGACAGGTTATTGATATTGAATTAACTGCTCGTGGTACTGGATATACATCACAACCAACTGTTGTTATTATTGGCGGCAATGGAGCAACAGCTGCTGCAAATGCGATTGTTACAGTTGCTCCATCTGGAGCGCAGAAATTAGAAAATGCAGTTTTTTACGTAGTTACTGATGAGTTTAATGTATATCAATGTTTAGATAATAACAATGGTGGTTCATCTACAGTTAAACCAACAGGAACATCTTATGATGCAACTGAAACTACTGATGGATATGTTTGGAAATTTCTTTATAATATTCCAATTGCTTTAAGAAATAAATTCTTAACTGATGTATACATGCCAGTTGTTACTGCTCTTCGTGATCAATTTTATTCTGCAGGTACGTTGAAAACAGTTCGTTTAGATCAAACTGGTTCTGGATATACTTCTGGTTCAATTCTTGTTCAGGGTGATGGTTTTGCTACTGGTGAAGAACTTTATCTAACAAATAAAACGATATCAAATGGTGGTTCTGGGTATACTTCTGCCACTGTTAGTATTTCACCACCATTTGATGGAGTTTCTACTTGGTCTGCTGCCAGTACTGCATTAGTGAATCAAAAATTAACATATCAAAATAATATATACCGTGTTGCAGTTGGTGGCATAACTGGATCCAGTGGACCAGTTCATCGTCATAATACTGTTAAAAATGGAACTGCTGCCCTTGAGTATGTTGGTACTACAGCAACAGCTGAGGCTGTTATTACTAACAGCACAGTTACTGTTGGTTCTTTCACTATTGGTAAAATATATACAATAGCCAGTATGGGTACTACTACTAGCACTCAGTGGAATACCATTGCTGGAACCAGTGCAATAACTTATACTGTTGGTAGTGTATTTACTGCTGCACTTGCTGGAACTGGATTAGGTAATGGTACTGCTACATTTAAAACCATTACAGATTTAACATTGTATGGAATGATAAACAAAATTCAAGTGCTTGGTGGTGGTTCTGGATATACTTCTCCTCCTGTTGTTAATTTTAGTGGCGGTAGTGGAACTAGCGCAGCAGCTGTTGCTGTTTTACAGAATGGATCAATTATACGTGTTGTTGTAACAGATCCAGGATATGATTACACATCTGCACCAACTATTACCTTTGGTACACTTTGGACTGGATTAACTTCACTAACAAACATTGGTGATCAGATCTTTTTCTCAAATCGTTTATACACTGTGGCCAGCACGGGTTTCACAGGTTCTGTTGCACCTATCCATGTTTCTGGAACTGCAACAAATTCTCCAGCTTTTGCAGCATCAACTGCATTAACTTTAAATAGTACTGTTTTTGTTTCGAATAGATTATATAAAGTTACAACTGCTGGTACTACACATGCTTCTACAATTCCTTCACATACTACCGGAACTGTGACAAATGGAACTGCAGCATTATTATATCTTGGTGTACCTGCAACATTAACATATGCTGGAACACAGGCTACTGCATCCACTTCTCTTAAATATGGTGCTGGTTATTCTGCATATCCTACTATTACGATTTCATCTCTTTCTGGAACTGGTGCTGCGATTAATTTCACTGGGGTTAAAACTGAAGCTAGTTTAATTCCAATTTTTGCAGCAGATACGCTTGGTCAACAATGGCAGTCTAGTACTGTATATACTGCAGGATTAAATGTTTGGTATAGTAATAGATTATATACTGTTACGACTGCTGGTACAAGTGGAACTACTGCGCCTTCTCATACTTCTGGTACTCTTTCAAATGGTACAACTAAATTATACTTTGAAGGATTATTTGGTGAACTGGTTGGAGTTCAGGTAGATGATCCAGGTGTTGGGTATACATATGCAAACTTAACTGTAACTGGTGATGGTTCTGGCGCAGAGGTTACTGCAGACTTATCTCCAGGTGATGTTAATACTCTACAAGCAAATATTGAATTACTTACTGTAGATGGAAGAATAATAAATTGTCCAGTTATTTCTGGTGGGTTTGGTTATGGGACAGCGACTATAACTATTACTGGTGATGGTACTGGTGCCACAGCAACAGCTGTTATCAGCAATGGTTCTGTTCAGAAAATAAATATGACCAATTATGGTTCTGGTTATCGCTACGCAAATGTTTTGATTACTGGTGCTGGATATGGTGCCAAAGCCAGAGCAATTATTGGCACATATGGTGGGTTTGGTAAAGAAGCACTTAATAATTTGTATGCAAGAACATTGATGTTTTACAGCAATGTTTCCAGAGATAGAAATCAAGGATTTGATGTTAATAATGATTACCGTCAACTTGGTATTATTAAATCTCCACGTCAATATGGAAATACTAATCCACTAACTTCAGTTCTTGCTTCAGGATGCTGGGTAATTGGTGGTATTGCAAATATAGCACTATTTCCAGTAGATTCTACTATTACAGATGACGCAGATAATAGATTTAGAATTGTTACAAATACAGGTTCAGCATTACTCGTACAATCAATTGATAATGCACAAATTGTTGCTGGTGTAAATTTCTCTAATACTGCTGGAGATTTGTTTACCGTGTCTTCAGTCACTCCACCAACAATAGATAAATATTCAGGTGACTTGTTGTTTATTGATAACAAGCAAGCATTCACCCCAACTGCAGATGAGACAGTTACCCTTAGAACTGTTATTAAGTTCTAATAAATAATAGAGATTACTTACAGGACAGAGTTCACAATGCTAGATTTTAATACAGAACCATATAATGATGACTTTGACGAGAATAATAAATTCCATAGAATTTTATTTCGTCCTAGTTATGCTGTTCAAGCTAGAGAATTAACTCAGCTTCAATCAATCCTGCAGAATCAAATCAAGCGTCATGGAGACCATGTATTCAAACAGGGTGCAATGATTATCCCTGGACAAATCTCTCTTGATAGAAAACTCAGTTATGTAAAACTAGAAGCATTTAACAGTGCTGGCGACGTTACTGAAACATTTATTGCAGGACTAGCAGGTAAGACTTTAATTGGTGCTAGTGGATTAACTGCCCAAATTGTGGCAATAACAAATGCTGACGGCACAGATCCAACTACATTATACGTTCGCTATACTTCAAGCGCAGATGATACTACAACAAAGGTATTTGTTGGTAGTGAAGTTTTAACTACATCAGATGATGAATATACAGTAACTGTTTTAGCTTCTAGTGCTACTGGTACTGGTTCAGCTGCAACTATTGAGCGTGGTGTTTATTATGTAAATGGATTCTTCGTTCTGTGTGATGCTCAAACAATCGTTCTTGACAAATATACAAACACACCTTCATATAGAGTTGGTTTAAATATTGATGAGCAGAAAGTTACACCAGAAGATACTGGTTACGAATCACTACTAGATAATGCACAGAACAGCTATAACTACGCTGCTCCAGGTGCACATCGTTACTTTATCGATTTAGTATTAACTAAGATAGCATTAAATTCTACAGAAGATGTTAATTTTATTGAATTACTTACTGTAGATACAGGAGAGATTAAACGTGAGGTAAAAACAACAGCTTATGCTGAAATTGAGAAAACCCTCGCTCGTCGCACATTCGATGAATCTGGTAACTATACTACAAAACCATTTAAGATTGATGTTCGTGAACACAGAAACAATAATCGTGGAGCATGGGTTGCCAACAAAGCATATTTGATCGGTGACGTAGTTACAAATGGAGTTAACATTTATGTTGCCAAAACTTCTTCAACATCTGTAAATATTCCACCAACGCATACTTCTGGGGAATCATATGATGGTGCATCTTCAACTGGTGTTAACTGGGAATATAATTTAAACCCAGCATACAATCGTGGTATCTATACACCAGAAGCTGGTGGTCTTGAAGCTAAACTTGCTATTGGTATGGAGCCAGGAAAGGCATATGTTCAGGGATATGAGATCGAAAAGATCGCCACTGAATATGTTACTGTTCCAAAAGCACGTGATTTTATTCAAACAACTGATACGTATTTAACCACACCAATTGGTAATTTTGTATATGTTACCAATATAAATTCATTACCACCATTTGATTCAACAAGTGGAATGCCATCAGTAACTCTTTACAATAGAGTTACTGCTTCAGTTGGAGTATTACCTTCTGGTGGAACTGCAATAGGTACTGCACGTGTTCGTGGTATTGAATGGGACAGCGGGACTATTGGAACACAGACTGCTGTTTACAAGTTGTATCTATTCGATGTCACCATGACAACTGGATATGAATTCAATAGAGATGTTAAATCATTCTTCTATAGTCGTTCAGATACTAATTTAAACTTTACTGCTGACATAAATGCAATTTCTATTGAGTTAGTTGGTTCTGCAACAACTTACTCTTCATATCCAACTAAAGGTGCTTCTGCCACTTTAGTTGGTATTGGATCTGCATGGAAGGGTGGTACAACTACCAGTCCAGCATTTAAAGTTGGAGATTATGTTTTAATTAATACTACTTCTGGTGATGTTGTTCGCAGAGTAATTACAATTACAAATAATGGATCTATTGCTGTAGATTCTAGTGTAACTGTAGATGGCGGTATTCTTAGACTGATTACAACTAAAGTACAAGAGCCACAAAATAATAGATTAGTTTTCCCACTTCCAAATTACGCAATTAAATCTGTTCGTGACGCTAGTTCAGTTAAACAGATTATTTACTATGGAATGCAATATATTACAGGAACAACAACTTCTGGTTCTGGTGGTTCTTGCACATTAACAATTAATACTGCCGCTGGTGTATTCGCAGATTCCACAGAAACTGATAATTATATTGTGGCATGGTATGATTCTACTTCTGGTGGTACTATTGTAAAACCAACTTCTATTAGTGCTGGTGGTGCTTCTTCTATTACGTTTACTTTACCAGATACATACGCATCAACTAACTTTATTGTCATGGCTACAATTAAGAAAGTTGGTTCTGATGGTGGAGAAAAGACCAAGACACTTACAACGGTAACCCAAACATATACAACACAAGCAGCAGCAACTCGAGCAATTTTATCGCTTGGTAAAGCTGATGTTTTAAGAATTAAATCTATATTAATGGACAGTGGTTCTTTTGCTTCTCCAGCAGGAACATACACTATTGACATTCTTGATCGTTATGATTTCGACAATGGTCAAAGAGATACTCATTACGATCTTGGTCGTTTGTTTTTGAAACATTCATACTCACCTCCATCTGCTCGAATCTCTGTAACCTTTGAACATTTTTCTCACTCATCTGGTGATTACTTCACAGTAAACTCATATCCAGCAACTGTTGCTCTTAAAGATATTCCATCATACAATAGTGTATCACTACGAGATGTATTAGATTTCCGTCCACGTATTGGTGATGCGGGAACAACATTCTCTGGTTCTGGATCATCTTTTGCAATGACACCTAAACGTGGCCAAGATGTCACTGTAGATTATTCTTACTACCTATCACGAAAAGATAAAATCGCTATATCTCCATATGGTTCATTCTTTGCAGTTTCTGGTGTTTCTGCATTAACACCATCAGAGCCAGTTGATCCATCAATTGGTATGGTTCTGTATAAACTTACTCTTGAGCCATACACTTTTGGAACAACAAACGCAAACTTAATTATTGATCAGGTTGATAACAAACGATACACCATGCGTGATATCGGTAAACTTGAAAAACGTATTGATAATCTAGAGTACTATACTTCTTTAACTTTGTTGGAGCAAGAAACAAAGGGACTTACTATCACAGACTCTACTGGTCTTGATAGATTTAAAAATGGTTTCGTTGTGGATGCGTTCACTGGCCATAATGTTGGTAATGTATTATCTCCAGACTACCTATGCTCTGTTGATATGCAGAATGGTGAACTACGTCCATTCTACGTAATGGACAACGTAAATCTTGTTGAGAATTTATCAAACGATGGAGATCGTACAACAGCTGGGTATAAAGTTTATGGCGATGTAATTACACTACCATTAAACGCATCAACTCCACATGTACCATTAGTTACACAACAGTACGCTTCTCGTCTAGAGAATATTAACCCATTCGCTATCTTTACGTTCCTTGGCGATATTCGTTTGAACCCATCTTCTGATGATTGGTTTGAAGTTAATCGTGCTCCAGATATCGTTCGTAACGTAGAAGGTAACTTTAATACTATTGCTGCTCTTGCAACACAAGCTGGTATTCTTGGAACTATCTGGAATGCATGGCAAGTAAACTGGATCGGTCAACCAGTTCCAGTTGGTGGATCTTTAATTCAATATACAACTGGTGATAACTGGGCAAACCAACGTGCGTTGGAACAGGGTGCTACATATATTAATGTGGACCAATTTAACCAGCGTTTTGGCGGTCAAGGGCAAACGGCTCCAGCACGTCAGGTTTATGTTTCCCAATCAGCTCAAACTGGTACTAAATCTAGAACTGGTGTTAAATCAACTCTTGCAGTTCAAATGGAAAGACAAGTTGTTGATGACAAGATAATTTCAACAGCGTTGATTCCTTATATCCGTAGTAGAAACATTCTTGTTCAGGTTAAGAAGCTAAAGCCAAATACAAAATTCTATCCGTATTTTGATAATATCAGTGTAACACCTTATTGCACACCATCTTCATACTTTACATATACACTACCTTCTTTAACATCAACTGATTTTGAAACTGCAAAGAACTCTGGTAGTTTAGCTTCTTCAACTGCTCGTGTTATTAATAATATCTCTGGTGTACTAAGTGCTGATGATGCTGGCAATATGTGTTTGAATGTTGGTGACGTAATTACTGGTGCTACATCAGGTGCAACTGCTGTTGTTGTTGGTAAAGAATATAATGAAGAAAGTGGAATCAGAATTCTTCATGTAATGAATATTAAAGGTACATTTAGTATTTCTGAACAAATCGCTGGTTCAATCTCTGGTGCTGTTGGTACTTTAACTGCCAAAGAAAATAATAAGTCTCAGGGTGCTAATCTTGTGACTAACTCTATCGGTGATTTAAACTTCATCTATCATATTCCAAATACTAGTTCTATTAACTTTAGAACTGGTACTCGTGAATTTAAATTGCTTGACGTAAGCACTGTTGATGGTCAACAATCATCTTCTGCTAAAACTCAATATGAAGCAACTGGTATCTTAGAGACAAAACAACAAACTGTTCTTTCAATCCGCAATGCTCATATTATCCAAGAAATTATTGCAGAGAATGATACTATTACTCGCACTCTTGAACGTGTTGAACGTGATACTGGATGGTATGATCCATTGGCTCAAACATTCTTGGTGCAAAATGAAGGTGGTG
>Ga0049082_10000078_pt1 | contig 21611 bp, 21 predicted proteins | sample GreLakmeHU45MSRF_FD_66718 | JGI IMG/M metagenome (GOLD analysis project Ga0049082, IMG submission 66718) | Freshwater lentic microbial communities from great Laurentian Lakes, MI, USA - Great Lakes metaG HU45MSRF | ecosystem: Environmental > Aquatic > Freshwater > Lake | place: Great Lakes... | reverse complement strand
GCCTCTATCAGAGCGCTCTTCACGACCTCCAAATTCACGCTCATCAACGATTTGCGGTTTGTTGGTAATGCGATCAGAAATATCTTCGCCAGTTGCTTGATCAACACAGCGGAAGCTTAATTTTGGACGACCACGTTTATCAAAGCCGATAACTTTAACTTTAACGATATCGCCTTCATTGATTACATCTTCAACGAAATCAACGCGATAATCTGCCAATTCAGAAATATGAATAAATCCATCGCGATTATTAGAAATACTAACGAAAGCTCCGGCATCGATTACTTTTACAACTGGACCTTCGTAGATATCGCCGATTTCTGGTTCGAAAGTTATATCTTGAATCATAGCCAATGCTTTTTTAATTGATTCTGAATTGTTAGAGGAGATTTTTACAACTCCACTATCTTCAATATCAATTGCACAACCTGAAACCGCGCAAATCTCTTTTATAACCGATCCACGTGAACCAATAACTTCACGAATTTTCTTTTGCGGAATATTTAGAATTTCGATTCTTGGCACGTTACCATTAAGCTCGCTTCTAGGAGTTGTCATGATTTCATTCATTTTTTCTAAAATGTGCATACGACCTTGGTGAGCTTGTTGTAAAGCTTTATCCATAATTTCGCTGCTGATGCCATTAATCTTAATATCCATTTGCAAAGCAGTTATTCCAGTGCTTGTTCCAGCAACTTTGAAATCCATATCACCAAGATGATCTTCATCGCCCATGATATCAGAAAGAATAACAAATTTTTCGCCTTCCTTAATTAAACCCATTGCAATTCCTGCAACTGGAGCTTTGATTGGAACGCCTGCATCCATTAAAGCTAATGAAGCTCCGCAAACTGTAGCCATTGAAGATGAACCATTAGATTCAGTTATTTCAGAAACGATACGAGTAGTATAAGAAAATTGTTCAGGAGTTGGGAATACTGGATTTAAAGCACGCCAAGCTAATTTTCCATGTCCAATTTCTCTTCTTCCTGGAGATTTTAATTGACCAACTTCACCAACAGAATATGGGGGGAAATTGTAATGAAGCATGAAAGATTCTTCATGCATGACTGCATCAAGATTTTCAATTAATTGTTTATCTTTTCCACCGGCTCCAAGGGTAGCAACAACTAATGCTTGAGTTTCGCCTCTTGTAAATAAAGCGCAACCATGAACTTGCGGCAAAATACCAGTTTCGATAGCAATTTGACGAATTTGTTCGCAACCACGGCCATCTATTCTAATGCTATTTTTTAAAATATCATTTCTAACAATTTCTTGGGATAATTCTTTAAAAATTGCCTTCAATTTATTAGCATCAACACCCGTTGATTCATTAAGAAATTTAGCTTTAATTTCTTGATGAATTTTATCTAGATCATTAACGCGAGCCTGCTTCTCAAGTTTTTTGTAAGCGCTAATTAATTTTTCTTTAATCAAATTTGCAATATTACTTTTAAGTTCTTGATTATTTTCTTTTACAACTTCAATTTTTTTCTTAGCAATTTGAGCTTGCAATTCTTTAATTAAAGCAATAACTGGCTGAAGAGCTTTATGACCAAAATTTACAGCGTTAAGCATTTCACTTTCGCTTAATTCTTTAGCTTCGGATTCAACCATCAAAACAGATGATTCAGTTCCAGCAACAATTAAATCAAGACGACTAGTTTTTAGTTCTTCATTGCTTGGGTTAATAACGAATTCATCATTGATCATTCCGACACGAACACCGGCAATGATGTCAGTCATTGGTGCTTCTGAAATTGCTAGAGCAGCTGACGCACCGATCAAAGCTAAAATATCAGGATTACATGATGGATCATATGACAAAACTGTACAAACAACATTTACTTCATTATAAAAATTTGCTGGAAACATCGGACGAATTGGGCGATCTATCAATCTTGATACAAGGGTAGCGATATCGGATGGCTTTGTTTCTCTTTTGAAAAAACCACCTGGAATTTTTCCGGCAGCATAAGATTTTTCTAAAAAATTAACTGTTAGTGGAAAAAAATCAGCTCCATCATTTGCTTTGGCAGCAACTGTAACCGCACATAATACAGTAGTATTTCCTTGCGAAATCACCACCGATCCGCCAGCCTGCCTAGCTATTTTTCCTGTTTCAATCGTCAGGTTTTTACCATTGAGCAACATTTCTTTTTTTACAACATTAAACATAATTTCATCTTTTGGATTAATAAAAATGCTAGATTAAAAACCTAACACTTGGAGTGATAATAGCTTAACGCAATTATCACTTTTGACATTAACTATGACACCCTAACTCAAAGTTTAGTTTAATAACCAATTTATTTTATTTCTAAAATTAACAATAGTTTGATTATTCATCATATGCAAACTTTTGGCTTTAATTTTATTATAAAATTTTTAGCAATATTGGCTATTTCTAAGTTAAAGTGACAACGCTTAACACCAGAATTTTTTAAATAAGTTCTATTTACGAATTTCTAATTTTTTAATTAAATTTTCATAACTATCTACAGATTCTGCTTTTAGGTAATCAAGCAATCTTCTTCTTTTGCTTACAAGGATTAATAATCCGCGACGCGAAGAATGATCTTTTTTATGCGACTTAAGATGCTCAACCAAATTATCAATTTGCTGAGTTATAATTGCACACTGAACTTCTACTGAACCAGTGTCATTTTTCTTTTTTGCAAATTCAACAATGATTTCTTTTTTTGTTTTTTTTGAGAACAACATTTTTATAAAATTTAAATTAAAATATAGTGAGATTTGTGCAAACTTAATAAATTTTAACAAATGCTAAAACTTAGCACAATCTCTCAGTAGCACACTTGGGCTAATCTTTGCCAAAACAAAAAATTTCAATTAAATTCTCTAGTTCGAATGATAAACAAACTAATTATTAAATTTATAAATAAATTTTGCTAAAAACTCTAACCAACTCAAGGCGTTTCAACATTTAAGACATCGTGCAACAACAGCATCGAGCCATCTAAAAAGATTAACTCATTATTAACCTTTGCTTTTAATTCGTCAAGTGAAATTGTTTTTGCATATAAAAATTTTCCTACCCTTAATCTTTGTAAGCTACTAACATATCCACAGACATTGAGCTCTAAACATATTGCTCGAGCTAAAGAACGAACATAAGTTCCCCTTGAACACTCGATAATAATTTGAGCAGATTTATCGTTAAAATTAACAAGAGAAATTTCATAAACTTCAATTTCTCGCAAAGGCATCGAAAATTCCTGACCTTGACGAGCTAGTTCGTAAGCGCGTTTTCCGTTAATTTTAATTGCCGAAAATTTAGATGGTGTTTGGGTTATTTTACCAAAAAACTTTGCTAAAATTTGTGACAAATCTGAAGCGGTGGTTTTATTACTGCTAATTTCCTCAACGACACCTTCAATATCATCGCTATCTCTAAACTCGCCAAAAGTTATTGTAAATAAATATTTTTTCTTAGCAGTTAACAGTTTCTCGCTTGTTTTAGTAGCTTTATTTAGAGCTATTGGCAATACTCCGCTAGCAAAAGGATCTAGCGTTCCCCCATGACCAACTTTTTTTGCACCGGTAATTCTCTTTACAATACTAACAACTTTTGCCGATGAATAACCAATAGGCTTATCAATATTAAGCCAACAATCATGATTTGAAATATTCATAAATTAATTTTGTAATTATTTATAATTTGCATCATTTAAGAATATATTTTATTAAACCATTTCCACTTTTTAAATCAGGCATTTGAATTTAAAGACGAAGTTCGCGTAAGTCAAGCTAATCAAGGCGCACAAGGACGAGCCCTAAAAATTCAAATGCCTGATTTAAAAAGTGGAAATGGTTTTTTAGGCTGTATTAGCGCCAGATATAATATCTATAAGCTCTTTTGTAATATTGGCTTGCCTTGTACGATTATAAACTAATGTTAAATTTTTAATCATCTTACTGGCATTATTAGTGGCAGATTCCATGGCAGCCATTCTAGATCCATGTTCGGAAGCATTATTTTCTAATAAGAAATTATAAATTTGCATCGAAATATTTTTAGGCAATAACTCTTGAAGAACTTTTTCTTGTGAAGGTTCATAAACAATCGGCGATTCTGCTAAATTATTTTTTTCCAAATTTTCAGCTTCAGGAATAACGTTAATCTTTGCAGGAATAATTTGCGATAGAACTTGTTCCTGAACAATTGCTGATTTAAATTTGCTATAAATAACTTCACAAATATCGAATTGCGATCCTTCAAAAAGATCGACAAGTTTATTGGCAATTCCATCAGCAACTTTATGGTCAATAATATTTTTAAAAATCCCAAAATTACTTTCAATTATTTTATCACTAAAAGGAATTTTAATTTGCTCATAAGCTTTGCGACCTACACAAAAAATCTTAACCTTATTACCTGACGCAATCAATTGATTAACGCGATTTTTAGTATATTTAACCGTTGAACTATTTAATCCTCCGCACAATCCGCGATCTGAAGAAATTACTAATAACAAATAAGTTTGCGAAGAAGGTCTTCCAGTAAGTAAAGGAAATTTTTCACTAAAATTATCACGATTACTGATATTATTGGTCAACTCAACAATCATTTCTCTAATTTTTTGCGCATAAGGACGCGAATGCTCAACTGCTAATTTAGCTTTTTTCAAACGCGATGCTGCAACCATTTTCATGGCTTTGGTCATTTTTTGCGTTGAGCGCACTGACTTAATTCTAGTTTTTAATATTTTTAAGTTAGCCATAATTAATTTTATTAAACTCCAACAAAAATTGTTAGTTTTTAATTTTTATTATTTTTATGCTCCAAGCGATCCGACAATCCACTATGATCGAGATCGGTAGAAGGAGCGTGATTTACAAAATAAGCAACGAAGTCTTCAATTGCTTTTTTAAGTTTAGTCTCAATTTCTTCGTTAATTTTATTTTCTTGTTTAATTGACTGAAGAATTTCGGGATGAGCTGAATGAATCTTGCGTAAAAATTCACGCTCAAATCTGTTAACTTCCTTTACCGAAACTTTATCTAAATAACCCTTAACGCCAACATAAATTGACACAACCTGCTCTTCAAGAGCAACTGGCTTATATTGATCTTGCTTAAGCAATTCAGTAAGTTTGCGACCCTTATCAAGAAGTTTTTGAGTTGCTAAATCTAGATCAGAACCAAATTGAGCAAAAGCTTCAAGTTCACGAAACTGCGCTAAATCTAGCTTGATAGAACCAGCAACTTGCTTCATTGCTTTAGTCTGTGCTGCTGAACCTACTCGAGAAACTGAAAGACCAACGTTAACAGCAGGTTTAATTCCTTTATAAAATAATTCAGTTTCTAAGAAAATTTGCCCGTCAGTAATTGAAATAACATTTGTAGGTATATAAGCCGAGACATCTCCTGCTTGAGTTTCAATAATTGGCAATGCAGTAAGCGATCCGCCACCCATAGCATCAGACATTTTAGCGGCACGCTCAAGAAGACGTGAATGAATATAAAATACATCTCCAGGATAAGCTTCACGACCTGGGGGGCGACGCAAAAGAAGCGACATCTCACGATAAGCAACCGCATGTTTACTAAGATCGTCATAAGCAACCAAAGCATGCATACCATTGTCACGAAAATATTCGCCGATGGTACAGCCAGTATATGGAGCAAAAAATTGTAAAGCAGCAGCTTCAGAAGCAGTTGCAGAAACAACAATCGAATATTGCATTGCACCAGCATCTTCAAGTGTTTTTACAATTTGTGCGACGGTTGAACGCTTCTGACCAATTGCAACATAAATGCAATAAAGTTTTTTCTTTTCATCATTTTCTTTGTGAGCCTTAGCTTGATTGATAAAAGTATCAATTACAATTGCGGTTTTACCGGTTTGACGATCGCCAATAATTAATTCCCTTTGACCACGACCAATTGGAATTAAGCTATCAATAGCTTTGATTCCTGTTTGCATTGGCTCAGAAACTGATTGACGGGCAATGATTCCTGGGGCTTTAATTTCAACACGACGATATTCAACATCTTGCAAGGGTCCTTTACCGTCAATTGGATTTCCCAAGGCATCAACTACACGACCAAGAAGTGATTTACCAACTGGTACTTCAACAATTTTACCAGTTCTTTTAACATTTGAACCTTCTTTAATTTTTTGCGCATCGCCAAATAACACGATACCAACACTATCCGTTTCAAGATTTAAGGCCATACCTTTAACGCCCGATTCAAATTCAACAAGCTCTCCGGCCTGAACATGATCAAGGCCATAAACCTTAGCAATACCATCACCAACCTTGATAACTTCACCAACCCCTTCAAATTCTGCAGAGGTATGATAATTCTCGATTGTTGATTTTAAAATATTGGAATATTCTCCGATTTTAAGTTCCATAATTCTTAACTTTTGTTATTTAAAATTATTTAAAGTTTTAGAGTTTAACTATTTAACGTAAAAAATTAAAAGGCAAGTAAACTCTTAGTTTATAACTGCAAGGCACTCTTTTTTGAGAGTATCGAGCTGATTTATAAGACTGGCATCAACCATTTCTGAGCCAATTTTAATTTGCATTCCACCAAGTATTTTTTCCTTGATTGAAACACGAACTGCGATTGTTTTATTGGGATATTTTTTTCCAATAACTAGTTTAACTTGATCTACCTGAAGCTTTTGAGGTTCAGTAGCAAAAATCAATTCAACTTCCAAAATATTTTGATATTGGCGATGAAGTCTACAAAATTCTTCAAAAATTTCAGGAAATAAATTTAAGCGGCGATTACGAACTATTGATGAAAAGAAGTTAGCGCTTAAAGCGCTGAGATTAAATTTTTTAGAAACTTCCTTAATAATTTTATCAAGATCAATTTTTGAAATTACTGGATTTTTCAACTCATGTGAAAAACTCGTGCTAAAATTTTGTTTGAAAGATGTTAATTCCTCTAAAATTTTATCAAGCAAATTATTTTTTCTCCCCACCAAAAACAGTGCTTTGGCATAATTTTTAGCAACAACAGAAACTCTAGGCATTTGAAATTAAATTAAAATTAACAGGAATTACTAAATGCAGAATTTATCAATGATTTTGATAAATTTTGTGTTTAGTAAATTAATTGGCTTATCCAACGAAAACCATTGTTTTCTAGAGTGAAATAAAGAAATAAAATTAATTATACACTTTTAGTTAATAATAAAAAATGAACTTTGAAAATTTGGCTAAAATTATAAAAAAAATTTTAAATATCATTTTTTAATAACATAAGTTGATTGTAAGTTTTAAAAAATAATTTGCAAGTAGGTGCTAATAAAAAAATTAGAGCTTTTTGGCTGTAGCCTATATATTAAAATTTCAAAAAAATAAAAAAACAATAATGACTAATTGTTAAATTCCGTAATGCTTTACGTTAAGTGCGTCCAGACCAATATTGTTTTCACTTACTAAATTATTTTTTTCTTGAGGATTAGTTTCATAGCCAATGTGAAATATTGCATCTCCTTTATTAACGAGAGGTAAAATTGACGAACCAATTACCATTCCTGATTGCGTAGCTTTAACCAAAACTTTATTATCACCAAATGGATTGGAAATTTCCGCTAAAACTTGTCCTTTTTTTACAATCGATCCAAGCTTTACTTTAGTCAAACATATTCCGCTTTGTGAAGCGCGAATCCAAGAGCTCGAGCGTGCTACAAAAATATTTTTACGCTGTTTGCGTGGTGTTTTATCTAATATGCCGATTGTCTCAAGAACGCGAAGTATTCCTTCAACACCTATCTCAACTGCATTTTCATCAAAACGAAAAGCCTCACCAGCCTCATAAAGAACCAAGGGGATTTTAACTTGCGACGTAGCTTCACGAAGAGATCCATCGCGTAAATTTGAATTAACAATTGCAGGCGCATTAAAAGCTTGTGCCAGTAGCCAATTATCGTGATTTGAAATATCGGTTCTGATTTGTGGATAATTAGTTCGATTATAAGCTCCAGTATGAATATCAATTCCAAAATCTGATTTCAAAACAATTTCATTCATAAATTTATAAGCTAATTGCGAAGCTAGAGATCCATTTTTTAATCCCGGAAAACAACGATTTAGATCGCGGCGATCTGGCAAATATCTAGATCTATCATTGAAACCAAAAACATTAACAATTGGAATTGCAATTAAAGTTCCACTCATAATTTTTACATCGAGCATTTCAAGAATTCGGCGAACAATTTCAATGCCAATAATTTCATCACCATGGATTGTGGAGCAGATAAAAATTGTTGGCCCAGCTTTACCTCCCCGCAAAACTTCGATGGGCATTTTTATTTCGGTAAAGTCGAAAATGCTTCCCATGTCGATATTAATTCGTTGGCGTGACAAGGGTTTAATTTCAGTGTTGGCAATATTAAAATTATTGGAGATTTTTTTTGCAGATTTTGCGATGGGATTTTTCATAATTATTAATTATTTTTTGGCTTACAAAAAGCGTAGCTTAAAATTTTATAGCATAGTTTAGAAGCAAGGAAATCGCAGGAATGAAGATATTTTACTGGCGCTAATTCAACAACATCACTACCAACAATATTGCATATTTTACTTGCTTGACGTATTATTTCCAATGCGTCATCCCATTGCATGCCACCTGGTTCAGGTGTGCCTGTGGCTTGCATAATTCCTGAATCAAATCCATCAATATCAAAAGTTAAAAAAACTGGACGACCTTTGAGGGGCGCTACAATTTCTTGAATATTCCAATTTTTTTTATCTTTAGCAAAATGAATTTTAATGCGTTTAGAATTCGCTTCTAAAAAAGGAATTTCCGAAGCAGAAATATTGCGAATTCCGCAAGAAATTAAAGTTGAAATTGGATTATCCATAACTCGACGAAGGGCTGATGCATGTGAAAAATATTCACCATCATAACCATCACGTAAATCAGCATGTGCATCAAAATGTAAAATTGCTAAATCAGGGTATTTTTTTACAAAAGGCCTAATTGATCCTGCAGTGATAGAATGCTCTCCACCAAGTATTAGCGGAAATTTTTGGGCTTGTAAAATTTTATCGGTAATCTTTTCTAATTGCTCTAAACTTTTAGCAACAGAACTTTTATCAATTTTTGGAGCCTTCATGGTAAGCACACCAAATTGTAAAAAAGGTTCACACCAAAATTCTTCATCAAATAATTCAATTTGCGGAGACGCTTCGATTATAGCGCGAGGACCGTTTTTTGTTCCCGAGCCATAGCTCACTGATTTTTCAAGACCAAATGGTACCACGATTACTTTGGCATCGTCATAATTTTGTAAATATCCTTTATCAATATATTCTTGAGGGACACCAAGAAAGCCATTCTTCAAGGTTTCAAAAGTAAAATCTTGTAAATATTTATTTTTAACTGTTATAAATGATTCTGATTGTTTTTTCATGATTACAAACTATTTTAATTTGGTTTTAATTGGTTTTAACTATTTTATTTAGGATGTTAACATGTCCCATTTTTCTACCTTCCTTAACTTCATTTTTGCCATATAAATGAATTTTACAAAGAGGATTTTCTTGATATTTTTCAATTTCTAAAACTTGCGAACCAATTAAATTTTCCATTACTCCTGACGCAAAATAATCAACAGAACCAAGCTTAGAGCCTGTAATCGCACGAATTAATTGTTCAAATTGCGAAGTTATGCAAGCATCCATTGAAAAATGTCCAGAATTATGTGGACGCGCAGCAAGTTCATTGACTAATAATTCTTGGTCAACAACAAAAAACTCAACAGCTAAAACACCAATTAAATCAAGAGCAACTGCAATATTTTTAGCAATATTTTTTGCCTTTTGTTTAAGTTTTGTAGAAATTTTTGAAGGATAAATGCTCCGTGCTAAAATACCATTTTTGTGAATATTGGTAAGCGGATCATAACAAATAATTTCCCCATTTAAGCTTCGCACGACTATTACTGAAATTTCAAAATTAAATGAACAAAATTTTTCTAAAATCAACTGTTGATTAGAAAAATTTTTATAGATTTGCGCTAATTTAGTTGAATCTTTTTTTATATCTAAAACAACTTGGCCCTTACCATCGTAACCCATTGAAGCAGTTTTTAAAATTGCCTTTTTAAATTCTTTTAAATTTTTTTCCAATTGAACAAGGCTAGAAATTTCAATATAATTGGTGGTTTTAATTTTAAGATTTTTTAAAAAGTTTTTTTCTAGCAAGCGATTTTGCGTAATTTTTAAAACCTCAGCACTAGGCATAAAATCTACATGTTTAGCGATAAAATTTGCGGCTTGATAAGGAATATTTTCAAATTCAATAGTTGCGATATCAACAATATCGCAAAATTTTTTAAGAACCTTTTCATCACTATAATCGCCGAGAATAACTTCTTCAACAACTTGTGAAGCTGGCGAATTAGCTTGATTACTAAGAACAACAACGCGATGTCCGCGTTTTTGAGCACTAAATGCAATCATTCGCCCTAATTGTCCGCCACCAACAATCCCAATAACTTGGGGATCTAGCTGAGATTTTTTTGCTTGAGGTTTTTTAATCATAAAATCACAAAACTTATTGCTTATTGGCATTAACTTCCTTAAAATATAAATCCACTTAAAATAAATTTCGCCAGTAATTTATAAATTATTTTACAAATTCTAAAAAATTTAAAAAATTTTTTAAGTTATTTATTGATGATTATAAAGTGAAATTAGCATTTTTCAACAAATTTATCAAAAGTTTATGAATAAAAAAATTGCCGAAGAATTATTGGCGATTCTGGTCTGCCCCTTAAGTAAAGGCAAATTAATTTATGATGAAGAAAATCAAGAACTAATTTGCTTAGAATCAAAATTAGCCTATAAAATTACTGATGGCATTCCTGTAATGCTAATAGATCAAGCAAGAAAAATAGACAGTTAATGCCTCAAAAATTTCAAAATTTAAACAAAAAAAAAAGATTCAAAAAATCATCGCAAAAATGGCTATTGCGCCAAATTAACGATCAATTTGTTGAGCGCGCTAAGATTGAAGGATATAGGTCGCGAGCTACTTTTAAAATTATCGAAATTGACGAAAAATTTAAAATTTTTAAAAAAAATAAAATTGTTATTGATCTTGGATGTGCCCCTGGTGGATGGAGTCAATACGCAGTTGAAAAAGTAGGGCAAGGCAATGTTATCGCAATTGACTTACTTGATATTACGGAAATTGTTGGCGTTAAATTTTTCAAGCAGGATTTTTTACAAGAAAATGCTGTAGAAAAAATTAAAGAACAGCTTCTTTTTATACCTCATAATAATCATGCTTTATGCGATGTACTATTAAGCGATATGGCCAGCAATGCTTGTGGCGATCGCGCAACTGATCATTTACGAATAATTTTATTACTCGAAGAAGCCTTAAATTTAGCAACACAAATTCTTCGAAAAAATGGCATCTTTGTTGGCAAAATATTTCAGGGCGGAAGTTCTGCAGAGATTTTAAAAAAACTTCGCGAAAATTTTTCACAGGTGAAATATTTTAAACCCGAATCATCACGCAAAGATTCTGCTGAAACTTATCTTGTTGCTCTTGGCTTCAAAGCCAAGGCTGGCGCAATCCAATTACCATAAAACCATTTGGATCAATATAATCTATTGTCAACATAACAAATCATTGGCGATGAAGCGATTGGGGTTTTTCCTAAATTTGCCATAGAAATTTATTGGCAATTTATTGGCAATTTAATTGATAGAAATGGCGCTATATTTCAATATTTCCGCCTGATATAATTATCAAAAATTTTTGATTCTGCTCAGAAATATTGCGCTGCAAATATAATTCCAAACCAGCAATTGATAAGGCTGAGGTTGGTTCAATTTTTTCTTGTAAAATTTCTGTAAGATATTTTTGCCAATAAATTATTTTTTCCTCGGGAATTTCAATAATGCCGGTTATTTTTTTTAAATATTCAAAACAGCGCAAAGAAACCTTAAGAGTTCGAGCGCCATCAGCAATTGTTGGTGGAGTATCTTCAAAACCAATAATTTTCCCTAGCTTTAAAGAATTGGAAGCATCATTGGCCATTAACGGTTCACAACCGATAATCTTGGCATTTGCTGATAATTGCTGACTCGCAAGATAAGATCCCGCGAGCAATCCACCTCCGCCACAAGGCGCAAAAATTGCCGACACTTCACCTATTTCTTTTAGCGCTTCTAAAACACAGCTACCTTGCCCAGCAATCACATCATCATTATCAGAGGGGTGAATGAAAAAATAACCCTGCCGTTGTTTTTCTTCAGCCAAGTCATTGGCAATGCTACGTTTTTCGCAAAGCACAACTTCAGCGCCTAATTGACGCGAAAGCATAACTTTATAGGGCGAAACAGTATTTGCCATATAAATTAATACTGGAATGTTAAATTTTTTTCCTACATAGGCAGCTGCTTGCGCATGATTTCCAGAACTTTGAACAACAATTTTTTTAGGAAATTTACAATGCTTTTGATAATAAGCTAACACCGCATTAAAAGCTCCCCGAGCCTTAAATGATTGGGTTACTTGCTGGCTATCCATCTTAAAAAAAACTTGTGAATTCAAGATTTTATTTATGAATGAATTGGAAATAATTGGCGTATTTTTAATATGATTTTCTATTAACCGCGAGGCTTTAACTACGTCTTCGCAATTTAAAAGATTCATGTCTTTAGAAAAAAATATTAAAAATATAACTAAATTTTATTTTCTAAAATTTATAATTTTAATGTTTATAAAGTAAAAAATAAAATTGCCAATTAAATTTATTAGATTTTAACTTTTTTTAAATAATCAAAAAATAAATTTTCAATTATTTATTCTAAATCGTCAGATTCAGACTCATTAGACTCTTCTTCAGACTCATTAGACTCTTCTTCAGCTGATTCGGGCTTTGGAGATTGAGGCTTGCTAAATAATTGTGAAATATCTTGAAATGATTTAAACTCAATAGCATTGCCGCTTGGATCATAAAAAAACATCGTCGCTTGCTCGCCAACTTCGCCTTGAAAACGAATATAAGGCTCAATAACAAATTGCATTTGTGCATCTTTAAGTTTTTGAGCAAAATTATGAAAATGTTTCCAACCTATAACCACTCCAAAATGAGGAACTGGCACACCATTACTATCAACTTCATTGACAATTTGTTGAGTGCGATTGTCAATTTTAGTTGGGCGAAGATGTGTTACAAGCTGATGACCAAAAAGATTCCAATCAATCCAAGTATTATCCGATCTTCCTTCAACTAAGCCGAGCATTTCACCATAAAATTTTCGTGTTTCAACCAAATCATTAACCGTAATTGACAGATGAAAAGGAGAAATATAAGGGCGATTTGATTTACGATCTTGTTTAGATTGATGACTAGTAGAATCTTTTTTTACAAATTGCGATGGCTTATCTTTAGAAAATCTTTCACGGGGTCCTTCATTAGATCTGAAGCCAGAAGATGAATTGCGCGAAGATCGTGAATCTGATCTTGCAAATGAATTTCCACGACTAGGTCTTTCATTTTCGCTAGAGTTTCTTGAAAAATTTTCATCACCTGAATGACGCTTATTTGCAAAGCTTCTTTCATTTGATCGGAAATCTTCACTAAAATTTTCATCATTTTGGCGAGGTCTCTTGGAAAATGATCTAGAATCTTGAAAATCTCCTGAAGAATTTTCTTCACCATCTCGACGATTTTTTGTAAATGGCTTTGAACTTCCCCAGGGTTTTTTAAAGAATTTTTTTTGACCTTCAAATTGAGGCAACTCCCATGATGGCCTTCTTTTAGGAGCTGAAGATCTTGAGTTGGAGCGAAAAGATCCGCGCTCACCTTCAGAATTTGCGGAATTAGAACGAAAGGATCCGCGCTCACCTTCAAAACGTGAGGAGTTGGAGTTGAAAGATCCGCGTTCGCCATCAGAATTTGAAGATGATGAGCGGAAATTTTTTTGACTTGGTTTGGCAAAATTTTTAGTATAATTTCTTGCTGAATTGTTTTTGGTATAGACCATGATTATTTGAAAAAAGTTAAGAGAAAACAATTAACAAGGTTAATTATCTTTAATTGTTAATTGTTATTATGGTAAGTTAATAATTTTATTAACTTTATTTTATTTCAAAAATTGCATCAACTTCAACTGCCACACCAAAGGGAAGGGAGCCAGAGCCAACGGCAGCGCGAGCATGTTTGCCAGCGTCACCAAAAATCTCGGCAATTAAATCAGAAGCGCCATTAGCAACAACCGGGTGATCTTTGAAATCAACATCACCATTAACAAAAATTCCGAGTTTTATGCATTTTGTAACTCGATCTAGATTACCTTCGCAGGCAACTTTCAACTGAGCTAAAATATTAATTGCACAAAGTTTAGCAAATTTTTTGGCCTCATCAGCACTAAAATCTTTACCAACTTTGCCAATGCCTTGAAGTTTACCATTTTCCAAAGGCAATTGTCCAGAGATAAAAACTATATTATTGCTCTTTACAAAACCAACATAGTTAGCGACTGGAGTTGCAGGGCTAGGGAGAGTAATCCCAATTTCATTTATTTTTTTTTCGTAATTTGACATAAAATATACAATTATTTTTAACAATCTATCTAAGAACTACTAAATTTCTTAATATTTTTAAACTTTTATAATTATTTTAACTAATAAAAGTTAAAAGTAAAATAATTTGATTTAATTATGAATTTTGGTTAAACTCCCTTGATACCTAGTTTTAAAAATAATTCTTGATCTTTTTTAGTTTGTGGATTTTGCGTTGTTAAAAGTTTTTCGCCATAAAAAATAGAATTGGCTCCTGCCAAAAAACATAAGGCTTGTGTTTGCTCATTCATTTCTTCGCGACCTGCCGATAAACGAACTTTAGCTTTAGGCATCATAATTCTTGCAACGGCAATAGTCCGAATAAACTCAAATGGATCAAGATTTTCAATATTTTCCAGTGGCGTACCTTTAACCTTAACAAGCATGTTTATTGGCACTGATTCAGGTTGCTTCGGTAAATTAGCAAGTATGATCAACATTTTGGCGCGATCTTCCCTAGTTTCGCCCATGCCAACAATTCCGCCCGAACAAACATTTAATCCAGCTTCACGAACATTTTTTAAAGTGTTTAAGCGATCCGCAAAATTTCGCGTCGAAATAATTTCTGAATAAAATTCTTCGGAAGAATCGATATTGTGATTGTAATAATCAAGTCCCGCTTCCTTAAGTTTTTTACTTTGAGTATCGGTAAGCATTCCTAAAGTCATGCAGGTTTCTAAACCAGTATCTTTAACTGCTTGAACAATTTCGCAAATTTTTTCAACGTCACGATCGTGGAGACTTCGCCATGCTGCACCCATACAAAATCTTGAAGCTCCTGATTTCTTGGCGTTTTGCGCAGATTCTAAAATTTTATCGATCGCCAATAAGCCTTGCTTTTCAAGGCCTGTATCGTAATGCGCAGATTGTGGACAATATTTACAATTTTCAGGACATCCTCCTGTCTTAATGCTTAAAAGAGTGCTGATTTGCACTTCATTTGGATTATGAAATTGACGATGAAGTTGCGAAGCCTCGAAAATCAAGTCGTTAAAGGGTAACGCAAAAAACTCTAAAACTTCGTTAATTTGAAAATTTTTAACTTCATTTTCAATTGTATTATCCAAGAGTAGCTCAATATTTTCAAGCTCCTTGGTGGTTTTTTGTATATTTTTTTGTATTAAACTCATCGCCAAATTATATGAAATTTAAAAAGTTCTCCCATTTGAGTAGGTGAAATTAAACGCTCTAAACCCTGAGCAATTTGTTGCGCTTGCGCAGGGTTTTTTTCAAGCAATTTTTGCGAACGCTCATAAGCGCCGAGCTCAAGCAAAAACTGTCTTTGTGCAATCAAAGAAGTTTTGAGTTTAAAATTTTTTGCTATTTTATCAAGTGCTAAAAAATCAACATGGGCAGTAATATCGCATCCGCTAAGCGCGTCAATAAAATCAACCTTTCGGTGATTCTTAAGGGCTTGCAAGCTATCTGCAAAATCATAATTATCATATCCGTAATCACAGTTAATTGCTATTCCTCCATAGCTTTGCAAGGCATGACATATTTCTTCCATAAAACTCCTTGCCGATAAACTATATTCGAAGACCCCGCCAATATGAGCCTCGCGACTAAATTTTTCTCCCAATTGCTGTTTAACAAATTGATCATCTTCTAAATTAAATTCATTAACAATAATTCGCGGGTTACTTCGCTTACAATCATCTGCAAATTCAATTAAACGCTTACACCATCCATCATTAGTTTTTACAAATTGATCTATAGCAAAACAATCGAATAACTCATTGCTTAACAAAAAAATTTGACCATTTTTTTCTTTTAAAAAATTAGCAAAATTTTCATGCCATTTGATATTTATTGACGGAAAAAATTCCTGTAAATTTTGTTTTTGAATTGCAATTAAACTAACATTAATTTCAATAATGTGAAAAGTTGTTTGACTTAGAAAATCAATGGCTATTTGATTTTTTTTATTCGCTAAATTATTAATCGATTTTAAAATATCGCGCATTAAAAATCCTCTACCAGCTCCAACTTCTACGAATGATAATTTTGATTTATTTTCAAAAAAAATATGCAAAAAATAGCCAGCTATCACTTCGCCAAAAATTTGCGAAATTTCAGGGGAGGTTATAAAATCACCATCTTTTCCTAAAGGATTTTTATGTCGGTAATAGCCATTATCCATGTTAAATAAGGCTTCATTAATAATTTGTGAAAGGCTATAGCGCTTATTCATTATTACAAAAATTATTGAAAATAACTATAAATTTATATTTGATTTATTTCTTAAGTTTTTTTATTACGGACGCCAATCAATAAAATTTTTAAGAAATTGCAGACCTTTTTCGCCACTTTTTTCGGGATGAAATTGTGCACCAATAACATTTTCCTTGGCGATCAAAGCATTGATTTTATTATCGCCGTATTGCACTTGCGCTAAAACATTATTTTCATTTTGACAAATAAAATGATATGAATTAGCAAAGTAAAAATGATCACCATCTGCAATAGCCTTAAGCAATGGATGTTTAGAATTTTTGATTAGCAAATTATTCCAACCCATGTGGGGAATTTTTAGATCCTTACCTTCATGACTTTTGCCGTTTATTTTTTCAACACGACCATTGATAAATCCTAGCCCTTGATGATTTCCATTCTCTAGGCCAATTGAAGCTAATACCTGCATGCCAACACAAATTCCTAAAAATGGTTTTTTTTCTTTGATTACTTGATTGCGCACTTCATTAAGAAAGCCTTCGCCGATTTTTAATCCAGACATGCAGTCCCCAAAAGATCCAACTCCTGGTAAAATTAAATGGGTTGCCGATCTAAGCTCGTTTATATCGCATGAAACAACAGCGTCAATTTGTGAATCAATATTTTTAATAGCACTGATCACGGACTCGGTGTTTCCTGCACCATAATCAATAATAAAAATTTTCATGAATCTTTTTAATGTAGTTTTTTGCGATTTTGATAGAGCTTAGGATTAAGAAAAGCGTCGCCAAACTGATCGTCATCAAATTCTTTTAATTGCAATTTTTGGACAAATCGTAATTTGGCATTTGTGACATTACTTCCAAAAACTATCCCGACAAATTCGTAACCTTTTTTCTTTAAATTATCACAAAGCCAGTTATTAGCATTGAGTGCAATCATAAAAAATAAGGCTAGTTGCAATAAAACCTTGTCGAAATCTGTTGATAATTTTGCAAAGAAAGTAAAAGCTGAAATTATGCCAACAAGAATAATTGTTTCTTTCCAGAGTTGATGATATAAAAACCAAGCACCATTAAAAATAAAAGCTTTCCAAGAAAAACCTTCCTTGATCATGATTATATCTTCAATCTTTCCCAATTCATTTTTTTTAACCAAGGCATTGTAAAGTTTCATAACTAGCTAAAATAAGATTAATTTAAATGAGCATTTGAGCTAATATTTTCTATCAACTCAAATACTCAAATTGAAATTTTTTCTAAGCTTGTAAAGCTTTTTTTGCTTTTTCAACAATTTTGGCAAAGGTTTGCGGTTCTTTAACCGCCAGATCAGCGAGAACTTTTCTATCGAGATCAATTTTTGCTAATTTTAAACCATTGATAAATTTAGAATAAACTAAATCATGCTCTCTGACTCCAGCATTGATGCGCTGAATCCATAAGCCACGAAAATCTCTTTTTCTGGCTTTACGATCTCGATAAGCATAACGCAAAGCTTTTTCAACTTTTTGAATAGCAATACGAAAGCAATTTTTTGCACGTCCGCGATAACCCTTGGCTAGCTTAAGGATTTTTTTATGTCTAGCTTTTTTTGTAACACCTCTTTTTACACGACTCATATGTAACTCCTAATAAAATAAATAAAAATAATTTAAAACTGTTTATATTCACTAAAAAATTTTTTAGCGACTATATGGCATTTTGAACTTGAGAATACTAGCTGAATGACCTTCAGATAGAGGAGCGGCTTTTCTCAGTTTTCTAATACGAGATTGACTTTTCTTATCAAGATTATGTCTTTTGCCAGCTTGTTTGTGTAAGATTTTTTTGTTGCGAGTAACGCGAAATCTTTTTTTTGCGCTACTATTTGTTTTAACTTTTGGCATATTTTTTAATAAAAATTGAACATAGAAACCTAGGTAGAAGAGCGCTTCATGAATATTTAAATTCACAAATTCCCAACTTTTAATTAACCCAAGAATCACAAAATAAAAATACACTTGGCTAAAGTGTAAGAGTGAATTTGATTAAAATTGTGAAATTATTTTGTTTATAATTAATAAAATTATAAACTTAAAATCAGCAATTTTACAAATAAGATTTGGTGGGATCGGCAGGGATCGAACCTGCGACCAAGACGTTATGAGCGTCCTGCTCTAACCGCTGAGCTACAATCCCTAAAATCTAAATAATAAATTAAATTTAATTTTTGTTAATAATTTTAACAAAAAAAACTTTAAAATTCTCATGAAATATTGCTGAATTCAAATCACAACTTAGACGCAACCAGCATTGATTTTCTAGATTAGTTTGCACTTCATAAGAAATTAATAACTACAGCATCTAAATCAAATTCTCATTTTCATTATAAAGCAATTTAGAAAACTTAAGCAATTTTGCAACTAAATTTTTTTAAAATAACAAAATTTACAAATTCCTATAAATTAAAAAATTAATTTATGAGCTAATTTTTGCTTTCGAAACTGCAACTAAAGCTGGGCGAATTAATCGATTAGCGATAGTATATCCAGCTTGAATAACTTGTACAACAATACCTTCTTCACCTTCATTTTCAATGCTACTAATGGCTTCATGTAAATTGTGGTCAAATTGTTCATTAAGTGGAAAAATTCTTTTTACTTGATTTTTTTCTAGAATTTTAAGCAATTCTTTTTGGGTTAAATTTATGGCAATTGCATAATTTTTAATTGCTGAATATTTTTCAATCTCTTCATTCGGCGCATTTTCACTGGCCATAATAAAATTTTCAACGATAACGACTAATTCATTTACAAAATTACTAATTGCAAACTTACTAGCCTTTTCAATTTCCTCACGAGACCTTCTACGGGCATTCTCAAATTCTGCTAAACTACGCAATAATTTATCACTAAGATCATTATTTTTTTGTTCAAGTTCGCTAATTTTTAAAGATAATTGCTCAATAATATTTTGAGAATTTTTTTCTTGATTTATTTCTTCATTTCCAGCAACACCTTGATTTTCAAGGTCTGGATTGTTATTGTTATTTTGCTGTTGAGTCATTATTATATTTAATTAATTTAAAATGTGAAAGTTTTATTTGTAATTTACGAATTAATTTAAGAGTTTCAAGATTGCTTTAAAAAAAAATCTATTTAAAATTACAACAAAATTATAGATTAACTTTAATAACTCATTATTCAATCATGATAGATAAAATTAACGAACAGGCTAGTTATCTAGTGCCAATGGTGCTTGAACAAACTCCAAGAGGAGAAAGATCTTTTGACATTTACTCGCGACTTTTAAAAGAAAGAATTATTTTTCTTTCTGGTCCAGTTAACGATCAAGTCTCTTCCTTGATTGTTGCGCAATTGCTTTTTCTTGAATCGGAAGATCCTAAGAAAGATATTTTCTTTTACATAAACTCTCCAGGAGGCGTTGTAACCTCTGGTTTAGCGATGTATGACACGATGAATTATATTCGCCCTGATGTTTCGACAGTTTGTATGGGTCAAGCCGCTTCAATGGGATCATTGCTTCTAGCAGCTGGTGCTCATGGTAAAAGATTCGCTTTGCCAAATTCACGAATCATGATTCATCAGCCAAGTGGCGGATATCAAGGTCAGGCAACTGATATAGAAATTCACGCTCAAGAAACATTAAGTCTAAAAAAACGCTTAAACGAAATTTATACCAAACATACTGGGCAAAAACTTTCAATGATAGAAAAATCAATGGAACGCGATAATTTCATGTCGCCTATTAGAGCTAAAGAATTTGGAATTATCGATGAAGTTATCGATAAAAGACCTCAATCAACTAAATAAAATCATGGTTAAAAAACAAGACGACGAAAAAGAACTTCATTGTTCTTTTTGCGGAAAATCACAAAATGAAGTTAAAAAATTAATAGCTGGTCCAACGGCATTTATATGCAATGAGTGTGTTGAGTTGGGTATGGATATTTTGAAACAAGAAACAAAAAAATCACCCTTATATAAAAGCGATAACTCCAAACCTACTCCTAAAGAAATTGCTAAAATTCTCGATGATTATGTAGTTGGGCAAGAACATGCTAAAAAAGTTTTGGCTGTTGCTGTTTATAATCACTATAAAAGAGTTGATAATCCTTCAATTATAGGAACTGATAATGTCGATATCAATAAATCCAACATTTTAATGATTGGACCAACTGGTTGTGGTAAGACTTTACTAGCTCAAACATTAGCAAAAGTTCTTGACGTTCCTTTCACAATGACTGACGCCACTTCACTAACCGAAGCTGGTTATGTTGGCGATGATGTTGAAAATATTATTGGTCGTTTATTGCAAGCAGCAAATTATGATATTGAAAAAGCACAACGTGGCATTGTTTATATTGATGAAATCGACAAGATTGCTCGTAAATCTGAAGATAATACGCGTCGAGATATATCTGGCGAAGGTGTGCAACAAGGTTTGTTAAAGATCATTGAAGGAACTGTAGCATCCGTTCCAACTCAACCAGGTAGAAAAACTTCTCAACAAGAATATGTTCAAGTCGATACTCGTAATATTTTATTTATTTGCGCTGGAGCTTTTTCTGGTTTAGAAAAAATTATTTCCGTTCGAGGTGTAAATGCAAGCATGGGATTTGGTGCAGAACTTCGTGAAAAAGATGACATAAATCGCAAAGATATTTTTAACAAGGTTGAGCCTGATGATTTAATAAAATTCGGTTTAATACCTGAAATAGTTGGTCGTTTGCCAATTATCGCTCCTCTAGACGGTCTAAGCGAGGAAGATCTAACGCGGATTTTGCACGAACCAAAAAATTCATTAACAAAACAATATCAAAAGCTTTTTTCAATTGATAAAGTTGAAATTGAA
>Ga0049082_10000077_pt1 | contig 21740 bp, 42 predicted proteins | sample GreLakmeHU45MSRF_FD_66718 | JGI IMG/M metagenome (GOLD analysis project Ga0049082, IMG submission 66718) | Freshwater lentic microbial communities from great Laurentian Lakes, MI, USA - Great Lakes metaG HU45MSRF | ecosystem: Environmental > Aquatic > Freshwater > Lake | place: Great Lakes... | reverse complement strand
ACTCATAAAGAAATTATTGATAGGTTTATGTATAATTTTGATAGACTAGATCAGAACTGTCAAAAGCGTCTAGTTATTGAGAATGACGATAAACTCAATTGTTGGAGCGTCAAGCAATTATTTGAGCATTTTCATAATCGTACAAAAATCCCAATTACATTCGATTATCTGCATCACAAGTGTCATCCAGATGGATTATCAGAGCAAGAAGCCCTAACTATGTGTCATAAAAGCTGGAACAATCATACCCCACTATTTCATTATAGCGAAAGTCGTCCCGGTAATAATCCAAGAGCGCACGCTGATTATACTAATGATATATTCAATACTTACGATTTAGACTTTGACATAGACTTTGAGCTTAAAATGAAAGACAAAGCTATCGCCAAATATAAAGCAGATTTACTATGTGTTACTAACTAAAGGAGAAAAGATATGGGGCCACAAATAGGTGCTGTTGTTATTGCTGCTGGTATGAATCTTGATGCTATTATGAATAGGATTAAGACTGACTATCCAAAGGCTGTTCTTGGAACCCAAGAAGTAGCTAAAAATGGAGATAAGTATATTCCCGTTTATAAGGAGTAATGTATGAGTGGATGGCTAATCATTCTGACTGGCGTAATATATGCGTACATTTCTGCTGATCAGTGCTACAAAGGTAATATTGGTATGGGAATGGCTTATGCTGGTTACGCATTTGCAAATGGTGGGCTGTATATGTTAGCTTCAAAATAAGGGAGAAACCTATGAAAGAACCAAAAAAGATTAGATTATTACCAATAGATTTAGATAAATCTGATCAATATGATGCTCTTGATGGTGGATCAAAGGATGATTTATATATTAAACAAAAGGATGATCCAACCAGCAAGATTGTTATAGATCAAAGAGATGAAAATAATAAATAAAGCTATTAAATTAGCCTATGATAGATTTCGACCAAATGCCTATCAAAGAAGATACCATTTTGCAATAGCGTTCGATGGTAATAAGCCAATAGAAATTAGCCAGAATAATCCCATTAAGGTTAATGCTAAGGCTTTGATGATAGGAGAAAGATTTAATCTACCAGACTATATTGAATATCCTTTTCTTCATGCTGAAACTAATCTATTATGTAAACTATGGGATAAGTATGGGGAAATTGACAGTAATTTAAAAATTGTTGTTCTTAGAATTAATAGGCCGGGGAAACTAATGATGAGTAAGCCCTGCATTAACTGCCAACACATATTAGATAAAATGAATTTACGAGAGATATATTGGGGCATGGGTGGATTTTCTTTTAGTGACCCCTTCCATAAAATAATTACAGTTGACCAGTTGACAATGCCGATAGCTATGGTATGATTGAGCCTGAGAGAGATGCTTCTAGATCAACAATAGAATAAGGTGAATTATGGTAAATGATTATGAGATCGAAAGACTCCTATTTAAGATCGTAGAAAAGCCAAAAAATATATCTTTGACTAAAATCATTAATGTATTCCATGACTATTATAGAATAAATATTTATACTGAAATAGAAGATGAAGGATTGACCAAGAGGAAAATTAGTCAAAGCTACATGACGATCTATAGAGACAATAAGTTGTCTATTGTTCCCAATAACGACAAGCCCAAACTTTAAGGAGCATATCATGGGTGCGGAATATAGTAATCGTAGTTTCCCTACTGACGATAAAAAGCAAATAACAAAAAAATGGGCAGATATGGTAGATAGCTGTCTATATGAAAATGGTCATCAGTATAGTGGGTGTATAGGAATGCTTGGGGATTCTATTCAATGGGTTGATTGTGAGCCAAAAGAGTCTCAAGAATTAGCTCGTACATATATTGCAGATAACCATGAAAAATGGCAATCTGGTTTGGCCGTTCCGTATTTTTATACCAAAAAGAATGAAAATGGAGTAGAGGAAAAGAAAATTGGTTATCTAGTTGGGGGATGGTGTTCTTCTTAGGGGCTTGACAAGAGGTATCTGGTAGTGTATACTAGATAAAGAACACCACCACACAGGAGAATTTATAATGGCTAAGGGACAGAAGTTTTGTCAAAATCCAAAGTGCTTGCAACCATCAGGCCCAAGGGCGTTTATGTGCAAGGCTTGCAATACTCCATTCGTATTTAAGGATGCTGATTGTTTAACCAAGAAAAATAAATTTAATAAAGCCCCAAAAGTAAGTAGGGATGTAAATTGGAGAGAGTTGGTCAAGGGTGATCGTATTAAGGTGCGAGGTGGAACATACTTCATTAATTCTAGTGGAGAATTTGTTCCAATGGGCTACAGGGGTAAATTTGTTGTGGATAGTTTAGACGGCAGCGGAATTAGAGCTTGGGGTATTGACAAGTTCACAGGCTTCTGTCATATTTGGATGGGTAAAGATAAGGTCTGTCAAGAAACCAACCTTCATAAAACGGCCCACCAACTAATGAAGCTCAAACCATTGAAAGTAGTGGAAAATGAGTAACTTGTCTAGCGAACAAATTTTCCAGCTAGGAAGATTAATGGATCAAAGACAGAGCATAGATAGTGCTATGTTTCAGATTGATAGGATTTTAAAGGAGTTTTTCCCAAAACAACACACATTAGCCTATCAACATTGGATTCCACAAATCCTCACAGCTTTAGATAAGAGAACCGATAAGTGGCTACCAAGAGGCGAATATTCTATGGTAGATACTATTAAAAGCATATCTGATACTGATAATGGTCTTGGAACAAAGAAATTTATTTAATTTGGGGTATGTATTTTTATGAGTGAAGTTTATAGCATAATGAATGTTGAGCTTTTTGCCCAAAGCATGAGGAAAAATGTAGCTTTGGGGTTTAGCAAAGATCAGCAGGATAATTTAGACGATCTTATTACTCTGGGTCAAATCGCCACTATGATAAAGAGTCACAGTGTTGGGTTTGATGAAGATAATAAGTATCTCATAGATGAAGATGGTTATAATAATGTATTTGAAGAAATTAGAGAATGGATATATCAGGTTGGTTTGTGTAAACTTGCAGCAAGAGGCAGTTTAGAATGTTCTTGGGATAGCGATTTAAATGAAATGGTTTTTTGGCCCACAGAAGAAGCTATGCAGGAATTATCCAAACATGAATCAAATAAACCTAAATCAGATAGCGACAATTAAGAATAGCATAGAAGATTTACAAGAATATTTAAACTCTGAAGGATGTAGATACTGTATCGACGCATACATATCTTTGCAAAAGCATATTGCTAAACTAGAAACTTTACAAAATGAAGAACACAGCCCATAAGGAAAGAATATGTTAGACAATGAATTATTTACTAGGGCTTTTATACTAGGCTTTAGTATTAGTAGAGAAGGATTCAATGCAGAAACTACTCTGAATGAGCGTTCTCCACGCACTTTAGATTTATCAACAAATATTATACCAGAGGATTTTCTAGAGGTCGAGCCAATTGCAAGACTGTTGTCGATGGCGATAGAAGCAGAATCTAAGATTAGAAATATCACGCCTCCTTGGGAAGATATTAAGTATTCTAAAAGAAAGTTAGGAAAGAAAGAAAAAGTTTGAAAACTATTATTGTAGTTGTTGACAGTCTATGGTCGATAGTGTAGAATATGAACATCACACTAGGTGGAAACCGATTGGCAAGAGAATCTTATATATTCTTAACGCTGGGTTTGACTCCCAGACCTAGTACTTTTATTAAGGCGTACTTTAATGATCCACAAAAACCCAAGAATTAGGATAACCAATATGAAAATACCAAGTATTGTCGGACACATTATAATCTTTATGTCTTTTATGTTTTTTGTGAGTACCTGTCTCAGTGTTATTATACTCCAAAAAATATCTCATATTGACAAGACACTTCATCATTCGTTTATGAATAGCCCAGCACAAGATACTGAGTTACAAGCCCTAATCGAACAGCTTATGAGTCCAGTATCAGACCGCGAACTAAAAGTCCTAATGGAAGAAACCACTAGGCTATCACAGCAGACTTGGCCCAATAAAACAAACCAATAAGCTCATCATAATCTAATAATATTTAGTCTCTTTTAGGGGGTATCTTATAATGTTAAGATATTAAACCTATGAGCTGAATATTATGCTGAATTTATTTAAAAAGATACTACCTTCTATGTTTGTTATTAAAAACAATAAACAGAAATTGCAAGAAGCTAAATTAGAACGAAGGTATGAGAGATACTTAATGAAGAAAATTAATAATGCGTAAAGTTTGCTCGTATTGTGGAGAAAGAAAAAATCTTGCTTCTTTTCCCAAGCATAGTATGTACAAGGATAATCTTGACGTTAGATGTAGAAGATGCGTTAAGAAACATTCTAAGATCAGAGTTAAGCTACATAAGATAGCCCCAATTAGACCAGATGTTTGTGAGTGCTGTAAGAAGATTCCCATTCAATGGGCCTTGGATCATAACCACGCAAACGATAAGTTTCGCGGCTGGCTTTGTACGAAATGTAATACTGGTATTGGAAAATTAGGAGATAATTTAGAAGGCATAGTTAATGCTATGAATTATTTCTTATCTAGGCCAAAAAATTAAAGTTAGCATCCCAGATTGTCGATACTTGACATACTGGTTCTTGTATGCTAGAATCTATAAAACGTCACAAGGAGACTTTATATGCAAGACGATTTCAAGAGTTTGAGTAAGTTTGTTGATTCTTTAAAGAATACCAGTAGCACCATTGATAAGGTGAATATTATTGGTAAGATTGAAGGCCAAGCTGGATCAGAGTTTATCAAGCAAGTATTGCTGTATGTTTATCATCCCATGTGGCAGTATCATGTTACCAGTGATAATTTAAAAAAGAAATGTACACTGAGGGGTAAAAAGTATTCTAGTCTGTTTAATCTACTGGACGATCTCAAGGAGACTAAGATAACGGGCCATGATGCTATTGGTGCTATTAATTCATTCGTTGAATCTTATCCAGATTATGAGGAGTTGATTCATTGTATTATTGATAAGGATTTAAAAACTAGGGCTGGAGACAAGCTCATTAATAAAGCAATCCCAGATTTTATTCCAACATTTAGTGTTGCCTTGGCCGATAAGTATAATACTAAAATTGTCAGTTGGAAAGATGACTGGTATGTTTCTACTAAGATTGATGGGGTAAGATGTATTGCTATTGTTGATGAGAGCGGTAACTCCACATTCTTTTCTAGAACGGGCAAACCCTTTGATACTCTGGGAGTTATTTCTGACGGCATTAAAGCTCTTGGTATTACTGGGGTTATTTTTGATGGGGAACTTTGTTTGGTAGATGATGATGGTAAAGAAGACTTTCAAGGAGTAATGAAAGAACTTCGTAAAAAAGACCACACCATTCCTAATCCTTCATATAAAATCTTTGATATGCTTAATTCTGATGAATTTTATAGCCAGAAGGGAAAGACTAATAATCCTTTTAGTGTTAGATTTAAAAAGCTACAAGATATTATGGTAAAAAACGAATGCCCATGTTTAACCACCCTAGCTCAAAAGCTCATTAAAACTCAGGATGACTTTCAAGAGCTTATCCAAGAGTCTACTGACAAGGGTTGGGAGGGGCTTATGTTGAGGGCAGACAAGCCATATAAAGGCAAGCGATCCAAAGACCTATTAAAATATAAAGCCTTCTCTGATGCAGAATACGAGGTTGTAGACACAGAGATGGGGCCATTCAGATATATTAAGGATGGCAAGGAGTGTGAAGAGACTATGCTTTCCAGTGTTATAATTAGTCATAAAGATAATCTGGTGGGAGTTGGGTCTGGATTCTCTGTTGAACAAAGACAAGAGTTTTATAAGAATCCCAAGAAGATTGTTGGTAAGGTTATTAATGTTCAATATTTTGAGGAAACAAAAAATCAAGATGGGGGCATCTCATTGAGATTTCCGACTTTTAAATATTTGTATGGAGACACAAGAGAGACTTGACAAGACGATATCGTTAGTGTAGAATGGGAATGTACACTTTGGAAACAACTTTGGAGATTTAGAATGTCTGACCTAATCCTGCAAGATCAAGTGCTTTTGCCAGCAATCGTGGAAAAGAAGCCTGTTGTAATGAATACTGAAAAGGCCGATGAGTTTTTTAAGAATTTACCACAAGAAAAAGTACAACCATATAAAGAATATTGGGAAAGCGTTAAGCCAAAAACTAATGCTGAGATTTTTCAAAGATACTTATTTGCTTTCTGTTCAGTACACACGACATTTCAAGGTAATGTTAAGGGATATAATGCTATCAAGAATTATGAAGAGTGGCAAGAAGATGAAAATATTTTAAGAGAAAAACTTCGTCTATCTGGAGTTGGTCTACACAACAATAGGACTAAATATATTTGGTCTTTTAAAGATAAGTTTTGGGCCAACCCTAAAGATTTCTACTTTACTTCAAAGAAATATCATATTAAGAAGAGAGACAGTATTTTATCAAAGGTTAAGGGGATTGCCTTAGCCAAAGTGTCTTTTGCACTAGAAATGATTCATCCTAATGAGGCTAGGGTTTTATGTGGGGATATTCATCAACTCAGACTTTACGATATGGAACATTTGAAGTATAATAAGAGTAGATCAGGAACCGACCAGTATAAAAAGATGGAACGACATTGGAGCGTAAATTGCGGTAAACTAGGAGTACCAAGTTATATTGCCCGATCCATTTACTGGGATAATCTGCAAAAAAAGGATGATTCTCGATACTGGAGTTTTGTGTTGGAGTAATACTGATGGCAAAAGATCAAAGCTAAAGGAGTATGCCATGAAAAAATGTGCAAGATGCCACGAAACAAAAGATTTAATTGATTTTCGTTTGGACAAAAACACACAGGATGGAATAACATCATATTGTAAAATCTGTAAACAACAATACGGAAGAGAGTGGTCTAAAAAAAATCAGAAAAAAAAACGAGAATACGGAAGAGAGTGGTCTAAAAAAAATCAGAAAAAAATACGAGAATACGGAAGAGAGTGGTATAAAAAAAATCAGAAAAAACTACAAGAACGCGGAAGAGAGTGGTATAAAAAAAATCAGAAAAAAATACAAGTCGGCCAAACCATACTTCGACGCAATAAAAGACACAATAATCTACAATACAGATTAGCTTGTAATCTAAGAGCTAGGCTATGGGCAACCATGCGGAATATTAAAAAAAATAAACCCACCAAAGAATTTTTAGGCTGTAGCATGGAAGATTTGAAGGCTCATTTAGAAAACCAATTTTCCACAGGAATGAGCTGGGACAACTATGGAGAGTGGCATTTAGATCATATTAAACCCTGTTGTAGTTTTGATCTCACAGATATAGAACAACAGAACGTCTGTTTTCATTATACAAATTTACAACCTTTATGGGCTATAGATAATCTTAAAAAATCAGGAAAATATTGATGAGTCAAAATGGAAAAGGATCAAAAAAACGCCCATCTTTAGTTTCATACGAAATGTGGGAAAAGAATTGGAATCAGATTTTTAAACCCCAACTACCAAAGAAAGAACCTAATCATGGGTCTGGGCGTAAAAGTTCTCATTAATACTAAGGATGGTAACGGCCATAAAGTATGTGAGTATGGCTATATCATTAAGAGTATTCATTCTGATCTATTTGAAATCTATAGCGAAACATCCCAAGTTTCTTTATATTTGTCAGCAGATGAATTTACAATACTAAAAGAATAGTAGACAATAGCCAAATAAAGAATCTATTACTTATAAATAAAGGGTGTATATTGATGTGTCCAACATTCTTTTTAATGTGGGAGAATTAACCATGATAATGAAAAATAGTGTTAGTGATGAACTATTTAATAATGTTGAGCGATTTGGCAGGGCGTTGGAAATGGCAATGTCCATCGTTGATACTCTACAAATAGAAAATAAAAATCTATCAGACGCTTTTTATAAGCTAACGTCTATAAATAAAGTAGATTATACAGACCCAAGAGATAATGTTAAAACATGAATACGGTCAAATCTAGATATGATAATGCTAGAACTATCACACAAATTCATCCAGATCAGTATATTATAGAGGGCGATTCAAAATATGGCCGATTTGGATTTGAGATTGATCCCTCTATATTAACCTACGCAGACTTTGAAGGTGGGCCTTTTTTACATATTGGCGACAATTTTCTGGGAAAAGGAAATATTCTCTCTATAGAATCTATAGATTCTGGAAAAGAGGGGTATCTAATGATTAAGGTAACTCTAAATGGGTCTAATAATAAGGATATATGATCATGAATAGAAATAATGAGCTGTTAAATATTATATCTAGTGCTTTTTTAGACACTGAAGAAATTAATGAGAACACCTTTTATTTACCATTAGAGGCCGAATATATTGATTTTGAAGAGGATGTAGAGGAATGGGATGTGGCTGCTGAAAGGCCGGGGCTATGGGAGAATATTCGTAGAAAAAAAGAACGCGAAGGCAAAAAATATAAGCCAGCAAAAAAAGGAGATAAAGACAGGCCGTCAAAAGATGCTTGGAAAAAATCTCAAGCCCAAGATGATCCAAATGAAGAAGTCTATATGCTCAAGTCACAAATTAATAAAATAATGAATCAAGCCAAGCAAATGCTTGAACTGTTAAATGGTATGACCAATATGGAAATTCCCCCTTGGGTACAAGACAGCATATCAAAATCAGAGACACATATAGAAACAGCTTATGATTATATGGTATATAGCGGAGAAAAACACACAGAGAACGTCACCTCCGCAGAAAACCCAAAGGTTAAATTGAATAAACCATTTAGAACATCTAATGGGCCTAAGAAATTTTCTGTATATGTAAAGAACGAGAAGAATAATGTTGTAAAGGTAAACTTTGGTGATCCTAATATGGAAATCAAAAGGGATGATCCAGCAAGAAGAAAGTCTTATAGAGCTAGACACAATTGTGATAATCCTGGCCCAAAATGGAAGGCTAATTATTGGTCTTGTAAAATGTGGTCTAAAACTAATGTCTCTGATTTAACTTAGGAACTAGCATGAACCTTTCTTTGCTTCTTCTATATGATAAGATAGAAAAATTAACAAGACGGTCGCTATAAAATTCAAGATTCGGTATTGACAAAGCCGATAGGATAGGGTAGAATAGAAGGATAATGGATTATGGTGGTCGCTAGGCCACAGTCCATTGTTAGGATTTTTACATTGGAGATAATATGTCAGAAGTATCTGAACCAGTAAAGCAGTCTAGAGTTCGCAAGAGTGATGAAGTGTTTTTGGAAGCTCTGTTTTCAAGCAAGACGTATGCTGAAATCGCATCCAAAACCGGACAGAAGGTTGCGTCAACGATGGCTAGGTATGCTCGTACCAAGGCAGCATTGGCTCAAAAGGGTATCGAACTACCTACCCTTGAAAGACAGAAGCCAACTAAGAACGTGGACAATATCGAGGAGATGGCTGCTATTGTGCGTCGTTTAAAGGCTCATAATAACGGGTGATCAAAAACTTCCAGCTACAATAATATGTAGTTTGGAAGTGGCCGGGGGGCGTAGTCCAACGGCAGAGACATCGGACTTAAAATCCGTACAGTATGGGTTCAAATCCCATCGCCCTCATTTTAACTAGTCTAATTATTTTATGGAAACATCAATGATGCTATCTAATATATTCTGTAATATTCATATAGAAAACTCTTGTGATCATTGTAAGATCAAAGGGTTCAAAAAATTTTCCCTAGAAACAGTTAGAGATATTTCTGACTATGAAGGAGGGTTAATTCAAGTAAAGGTGGATGATCTAGAGGATTTTTTAAATAATGATGAAACTATCGACTATCCTTATTATGTTATATATGGTCATAAAGATAGTTCTATAGATAGTTCTGTGATTTTATTAGGAACCTTTTTTGAATACTCTAAGGCCATAACAGTATTTGAGCATTTGAGTGGCTGGCAAGACCCCCAACGAGTTATGCGATTTAATTATTAGAAAATATAGAGAGGAATTATATTATGCCATATATTAGCGAACAAAATAGAGAACTTCTTAATGATCACATAGAGAATTTAGCCATTAAAATCATGGAACTCTCACAAAAATCTGAATATGGGGAATCTTCATACTCATTGAATAATAGTGAGGTATGTGGTCTTTTGGGGGATATTAACTATTCAATTAGTCGTTTATGTTCTAAGATTATGGGTGATCCATCTTATTCAAAGATAGCTATGATTACTGGTGTATTAGAGAATGTAAAACAAGAGTATTATAGGAGAATTGCCATTCCCTATGAAGAAAATAAAATGGCCCAAAACGGAGATATCAGAGAATACAAGAAAGTATTTTAGGAGTAATAAATATGTCTAAAGATATTGATAGCATTATTAAAGAAATACTTCAGCAAAATAAAGATATAAATGGTCTAGATTCTCATATTTCTAAAGATTTTATTTTAATATCAAAAGATATGATTGTACTAAAAAAAGCCGTTAAAGATATTGATGCTAGACTTAAAAGGATGGACGAATCTCTACAAACGGTTTTAGAGATATTAAAAGAATTTACCATTATTCTTGGAGAAGAAGAAGAATCCGAAAGATCATCTTGGTCAAATGAAGATGAGTCTAATACTTGGACTCCGTATGATATTGCAGAAGAATATGAGGAAGAAGATAATGATATAGAAGATTATTCCTCTTCTTTAGAGCCAGATGAAGACTTGGAGGAGGATTTATAATGGCTAGTTTAGCTTTATTAGTATGTATTCTAGTAGGCTTTGTTGTTTGTGTGGGGCCAATAGCATATTTTATATGTTCATTTAGCTCTGTCCCCAATATCTTAGTATATATAATTGGTGGACTATCTATTATGGTAGGAATAGCTTGGCTATCTTTACCTGTCCCTAATGTTAAATACTTAGGACTAATACCCATCGCCTTGGGATATTTTAGCATAGGAAAAAGATTAGGCAAGCCCAAAAATAATGCCTAGAAAAAATTTTAGTTGATGCTTGACAAGAGGAAGTGGCGATGGTATACTGGACAGAGTAATGGAAACGATCACTTTTGGAGAGATACAATGAAGTTGGCAGATCGCACGGTTGAAGTTCATTCCGCTGGAGTTAGGAGTGCTTCCCAGTTCAATATTGCTCAGACCAGTAAGATGTTTAAAATCTTGTCTGACTCTTTATACTCAGATAAGATCATGGCAGTTATTAGAGAGCTATCAACTAACGCTAATGATTCCCATATTTCTGCTCATAATGAAGACCCCTTTAAGGTTACTCTTCCAACCAATGCTAACCCATCATTTACCATTAGGGATTTTGGCACAGGCTTGAGTCAGCAGGATATGGAGAACCTATATACTACTTATGGTGCTAGTAGTAAAAACGACAGTAATGATTTTACTGGCTGTTTGGGTCTTGGTAGTAAAAGCCCCTTTGCATATACCAAATGTTTTTCTGCAACATCATATTTTAACGGCGATCAGTATACTTATATTGCATCTATTGACGAAACAGGGGTTCCTTCTCTGAATCTATTAAGCTCCAACAAAACATCAGAGCCTAACGGTATTGAGATTAGTTTTGCCGTTAAAACTTATGATTTTAATGAGTTTCAGGAAAAGGCAAAGAGGGTCTTTCATTACTTTAAAAATAAACCAACTGTCTCGGGTGGAGATAATACGTTTAAAAACCACGCATATAGTAGCAACAATGTTGTACTTAGTGGAAACGGATGGAAAGTCTGTAAACTGTCTACAGAGGGTGATCATTTTCCGAGTGTTCATCGTCATATTAAAGATGGAATCGTTGCTATTATGGGCAATATTGCATACCCAGTAGACTATAATCAGTTTTCTGGACAGGGTAAGCAGGAAGATGTTCCAGATCATGTTCAAAAGTGGAATAGGGCTTTTAATAAAGCTGATATTGATGGGTGGAAAAACTTTCTATCAGAAATCCTAAATGCTAACCTATATCTAGAACTAGAGTTTAAGATTGGTGATTTAGAGATGGATGTTTCTAGAGAGGGATTACAGTATACAAAAGATGTTATTAAAGTATTGAGGAAAACCACCAAAGAAATCTATGCTGATCTAAGGGATCAATTCTCCTCCAAGATAGCCGCTGCTAAAACAATCGTAGAAGCAACGTCTATGTATTATACCCTTAGTAGTCTCGGTGGAAGCTGGGGAACTGGGGCAGAATGGGTGGATGGTGACGGCAACACCCATAGCATTACGGGCGGTACAGATATTAGCGTAAAGATCGAAGCAAATAAATCTCTTTATGTTTTTAACTATAGAACAACTGGCTATAGGGGCAAAAGAAAGATCATGCAGACAGATAAGATTCATTGTGATACTCTTGCTGGATCTAGTAGAGACTATAGTCATCGTTATTATTCCTCTTCTACTAATATTACTGAAAAACCAGTACTATTCCAGTGTGATATTAAGAGTTCAGAAATTGCCAAAAAGATTGTTCTAGCATATTGTAATGAGTATAAGCGTTATGCCTATCTAATGATTGATACTAAGGATTGCACAAAGTCAACTGATGGATTTGTGGAACTTATTAAGGCGTTTGGAGAAAGCAATCTCTTAAAGGTATCAGACTATAAACATCTGGTTAAGCAGACCAGCCGAAAAACTGGCACAAGAAAATCAGCAGGAAGCGTTAGTAATCAAGATGTATTTCTTTTGTATGGTAATATTCCTGACGCAAAAGCATTGGCAAATAACCAATATGGAGAGGCTAGGTATTTAAAAACACTACCACAAGACTCTCTAGATTCTTTTTTAGATCAAGAGGTCATTGTGTATGTGCCGATACTCAGATACTCTGCTTCTGTTGGGTTTTCGTCGCTAGGAATTATTCACGACTCAATTCATTCGACCTCAAAAATCCTTCCAGAACTATTGGATAATCATGTTTATGCTATCAAAGAGAGCTATGTGGCACAATTAAAATCTAAAGGATATAATCTAATAGATATCAACGATCTCTTAGCTGATTGTTTGGCAAAAAAATACGCTAAGGATTTTGTCAAAATTAATGATGCTCTAGCGTTGGCTTTAAATCTTGGTAATGAATATGATGATCACCGCAATACTAACACGGCCTTAGTAGATCAAGTTTTTCTATTCGGAATTTTAAATATCTTTGGATTAGACTATAAAGAAATGATTAAAAATCCAGAGATCGTATCTTGTATAGATCAACTTATGTTGTGGGGATTCTTTAGTAGAGAGGCTTTTGACTATAAGTCAGATCATAGTAGTTTTACAATTAAGGCATTCCAAAAACAGGATTACCTTTTGCTAATTACTTCTCTGTTAAAAGATATGGGGCTGGACATTACTAGCGAGCTTCTATCTAAAAAAATTAGAGAGCTAAAACAGTTGCAGACTACTGTTCAATCCTTGTATAATTTTGATGAGAATACACTACAGAAGTATATGTCTTTGATAACCCCCAAGCCTAAAGCATCCATTAAGTTAGGGGATATGAAAAAAATTCAACAGACCATAGAGATTGAGCTTGACAAGAACCCTATGCTCAAGTATACTATAGCAGCAGGGTACGAAAGCTCTAGAGTTGACATTAGGGACATATCTAATATTTCTCCACAGCTATCCATGCTGAGATATAGTTACGATATGGCGACTAATCAAAAGTGCTGGATGTATAGGATGACGCAAAAGCAGAGGGATCTTTTAAAGACGCAATTGGGTTCGGTAATTTCTTAGTTTTTTTCATAGGAGACTAGACAATGAGTGTTCCGTTTATGTGGGTTGATGGTAATTTGACGCTGGTTCTAAACAATAGGGCTTATCAGGTTCTTCCAGATCATGCTAATTATAAGATGATTTTGGAAAAGCTGCCTACTGGAAGTCCAGATGAATTGTTGGAGATTGTTGACATTGCTAAGGCTATGGCAGTCTATAGCGATGGTCAGGTTGAGATTAAGGACGGTAAGGTATTTTATAGGGATGAAGAAGTACATGGTAGTATTTCTAAGCGTATCCTAGAGTTTATGAGTAATGGATTACCCTTTGAGCCTCTTGTTAATTTCTTGAAGAACATTATGGAAAATCCTAGTTACCAGAGTCAGCTTGAACTCTATGATTTTCTGGAACATAAACATCTGCCCATCACAGAGGATGGCTGTTTCTTGGCCTATAAGGCTGTTCGTAAGGACTTCATGGATAAGTATAGTGGAACTTTTAATAATCAGGTTGGCGGTATTGTTAAAATGACAAGGGCCAAGGTTGATGATGATAGACAGATGGGTTGTGCTGCTGGCTTGCACGTTGGAGCATTAGACTATGTTACTTCGTATGGAAGTCTAGAAGCAGGAGATCGCATCATTATCGTTAAGATTAATCCACGCGATGCTGTTAGTGTGCCAACCGATAGTAGTCATCAGAAGCTCAGAACTTGTCAATATGAAGTTGTGGGTCAATATGAAGGAGAGCTTCTCAAGCCATTATATTCGTCTGAATTTTCTTACGAAGATAATGACGAAGAAGACGAAGATGAATTTGCAGATAGCGAAGCCCATGATTGGGGATGGAATGAAGATGAAGACGAAGAAGATTGTGAAGATGAAGATGAAGATGACGATAACGACTGGAATAACTAGGGGTTGAAGCCATGAAAGATAAAGATAAAAACTACTTTAAGTTTGATATATCTAATTTTAATTCATGGTGGAATAATTCTGAAATTATTAATGAGATCGTTAGTCAGATTTATACTGGCTGGCAAATACCAGTGTCAGGAATACAGTCCGGTTCGGCTCCTATGACTGATTCTATACCCTCATACGGAGAGGCTTTAAACCCCTCTCTGTATGTTGGGTGTAATCAGTTTAAAGAACACATCTGGAAAGATAAGTATTTTATTAAAGACTCTCTTCAGACAGAATATTTAAATCATCTCCAATCTCACGCAACATACTTTATTCAACAGCCCCTATATTATAAGTCAATGTTTGAAATCCTTAATTAGTAGGAGACCATTATGATTGCAGCACTATTACTAGCTATGGGAATTGCCAGCAGCACAATAACTCAGACACCTTTTCTGGCGTATGATCTAGCAACCAGCATGACCCATTGTTCAAGAATTGAATATATTAAAATGGAAGATGACGATCAGAGAAATGTTCGTTACATTATAACTTTTCATAACTTGCCACAAGATGCCTCATGTAGATTTGAAAGCATAATGCTTGAGTATTTCTTCAAGCATGATCAAGAAAGCAAAACTAAGAAATAGCCTATAATACTTAATAAAGGAGAATATAAATGCCAACATTTGAACCAATAACAGAACTACAACTAATAAAATATCGGATCATACTATATAAATTATCCGATAACCCAAACCCGCCGACAGTAGAAGAACTTCAAGCCCTTGTTCCAATCTTCAATGAAAAAGAATTCCCTTATAGTATTTGCGAGTACTTAGAGCGGTTTTATCAAACAGTTACCAAAACAGAAATTTTTGATCTTGATGGAAAACTTTTGGTAAGTAGCAACTTATTTTTAGGCCCAGATATTATTCAATCATAGAAATGACGAGATCATAATTATGTCTAGTCCTGACTGGTATTTTATTACAAGGTTTGAGGAATTTATTGATCATTCTAGAGGATTAATATTTGATCTTTTTCTAGGGTCAAATAAAGAGAATGTCTCAGACGAAGAAACTGTGGCATCATACTCTTCTAGCAATGATGACATTGGTAAAATTTTATCTTGCTTTGAAGAGGACGAACCAGAGCAACTGGCCTTATACTTAACTCATAGCGAGGCTGTTGTAATTTCAAAAAGGTTTGCTAAACTCAAAATAGATAAGAAAACTAAAAAAGAAAAATACGTTATTAACGATCAGCTATTTTTAGAAATGTTGGAATGCTTTAATAGTAGACTCATAAGCAATCTATTGAACAGTTTGGTGAATGCTGGATTATTAGAATCTGCATTTGATAGTACTCTTAATGATTTTGTTTTTTGGGCCACTACAGATTTTGGAAAACGTCATGCTAAAAAAGAAAAGCCCGAAACCGATTGAATATGATATAAATATAAAATATCAATGTCCTCAATGCCATGAAGATCATTGGTTATCATATCAAGAAGCATCTACAAAGGGTTTTAAAACTGTCTGCTATTGTAATTATGTCTTTAAAGTTAAGCCTCCTATTGGATTTTCTTTAGAGTATAATTCTTTAAAACCAATAGACACTTCTGATACTATTCAAGAACCATCGATTGATATTTTTAACAAATCAATAAGCCTATTAGTGAGTTATGGATTTACACAGTCTGAAGCTAAAGACCTATTGATAAAGTCTTATTCAGCAAACCCCGTTGACGATTATTCCCTTTTGGTTAAACAAACATTGGAGTCGATAAAGAATTAATATGAGCATGAATATATTAAGGCCGTCTAAATTTAGCGATATTATTGGTCAGTCAGATGTGCTGATGCGTTTAAAGATCAGTGTACACGGTTGTTTAGAATCAAGCAGTGTGATGCCTCATGTTTTAATTGATGGCCCGCCGGGACTTGGTAAGACCACCATTGCGAGTGCTATAGCTTCAGAGTTGGGCGTTAATCTCTATACAGCCAATGCGGCAAATCTTAGAAGCATAAAGAGCCTGCTTCCATATCTTATGGGAATCGCTCCAAGATCCGTTCTTTTTATAGATGAAATTCATAGACTGCCTAAACTGGTAGAAGAATTTCTATATCCAATTATGGAAGATTTTATCTTAAATATTAGTAATGATGGTGAGCCAGAAAAAATTGATCTTCCAATGTTTACCATCGTTGGTGCAACTACTAGTGGTGGAAGTTTAAGTCAGCCGTTTTATGATAGGTTTCAAATCAAAGAACATCTTTCTTTTTATACCCCAGTAGAGTTAGCTAAACTAGCAGGATCAAATTCCTCTAAATTAGGCATGGCTATAGCAGAATCAGACCTATTAGAAATCGCCCAAAGAAGCAAAGGAACCCCTCGTATTTTAAATGCTAGGCTTCAATGGTATAAAAGTTGTATTGGGTATTATAAGGATAAGAAAATGTCTATTGAAGATGTCTTTAGTAGTCAGGGAATTGATAAAGACGGTTTAGATGTGTATGATAGAATGTATTTGAAAGCATTACTAAAGTCAAAAGGATCTCCTCTTGGTATTAAAAGTTTGTCTTCATTAACTGGAATTGCTATGGACACTATAGAAAACTCCATAGAACCATTCTTGGTAAGAAAAGGTTATGTTATTAGAACCCCACAAGGTAGAGCTATTGGAGATTATACTTGCGATTGAAACGATAGGCCATTAGGATACTCATAAAATGACAACCCTACTTATTGCCGCTGCTATATTAACTGGTATGATCTTCTTTATATTAGGTGGTATAATCGGCTATTTAATAGCAAGTTCTGGTGTATATATTAATCATAAAGTCAGTAAGTTTAGCAATAGTCAGGCCAATAAAATGGCTAAAATTAATATTGATGACACTAAATTTGTGGTTGATATTAAAACAGACGGATTAGATAAACACTATTCTTCATTGGGCGATATTAAAAATACTAATGAGAATATCTCTAGTTCTGTTGATAAATTAAAAAATCTTAGAAAGGGCTAATTATGAAAGGTCTTGACGTTGGAACTAGTTATATTGTCCTATCTAGTGATTCTATCAATGGGGTGGTATATAAAGACTTTAGAGATGCTTTCTATGTAATTCGCCCATCAACACCTGTTGCTACCAAGATGATTGAAAAAGGATTAGCTGGTAAAATATTTGTAAAAGATAAAGATAACTCTTTTATTCTGTTGGGCAAGGATGCTATTGAAAAGGCTATCGAAAGAAATGATAATGCAAAAAGGCCAATGTATAAGGGTGTAGTATCTGCTAAAGAAAAAGATGCCAAAAGAATCCTGGCCTTTATATTAAAAGAAGTAGTCGGGACTCCTTCTGAAGTTAGCGAAAAAATTGTTTTTTGTATTCCAGCACAACCAGTCGATCAAGAAGATGAAGATTTTGATGTTGGATATCATGAAGATGTTGTTAAAAGCATTTTATCAGAATGTGGCTATGATCCTAAAGCTATTAATGAAGCTGAAGCATTGTGCTATGCGGAATTAGAATCAGATGATTATACTGGAATTAGTATAAGTGCTGGTGCTGGTATGCAAAATATATGTGTTATGCTTAATGGTGAGCCAACAGTTATGTTTAGCACTAGTAAGTCGGGGGATTTTATTGACCGTATGAGTGCTGTAGCAACAGGAGAGCCAGATAGTGATGTACAGGCAGAAAAAGAAGGTGGTGATTTTACTGTTGGTATGCCCAATGATAATCCAGTATTAAGTGCTATCTCAGCTTATTATGAAAGATTAATAGATTATACCACTAAACAACTATCAGCATCATTATCAAACCATAAGTCTTTACCAAAATTTAAAAGTCCATTAACTATAGTTATTGCTGGTGGGACATCTTTGGCTAAAGGATATGTTGAAATGTTTCATAAGAAATTAATAGAGAATAATTTTCCATTACCAATTAAAGAGGTTCGTCATGCTGCTGATCCTCTTCACGCTGTGGCAAAAGGATGTTTAATAGCTTCTAAGGTATTATAAATGATATCTTTCTTTAATAAATTACGCTATGCGGTGAGATCACCGAAATGGTCTAGCGTAAGAAAAGAACATCTGCTTAATAATCCAACCTGTATAGCTTGTGGTAGAAATAAGAAATTAGAAATTCATCATAAAATTCCAGTTCATATAAATCCAGAACTTGAATTAGACCCATTAAATTTGGTTACTTTGTGTGCAGACCCATGCCACATATTATTCGGCCATTTAATGGATTTTAAAAGTTGGAATGTCTCAGTTGAATTTGACTGTAAAATATTTTTAGATAAAGTAAAACATAAACCATTTAAGCCATAAGCTATATTATTTACTAAAATAGTGTAATTAAATTGGTTATATTTATTATTTATATGGAACACTATAATGATAAAAATTATTGGTTTTATTATAGCTATATTATGTTTGACCCCAACCTATTCTGGAACAATTGATCCAGGCGTATCAGATCAACTATATGTTAAATATGGCAAATCTTTTGATTTTATATGTAGTATTAGCGGTCAATATAAAGATAAGACTTTTTTTGCAGCTTCTGCTGTGATTATTGATAGTCACCACATTATTACAGCCGCTCATGTTATTAAGGGCGTAGAATCTTGTTCGATAAAAATAAAAGATAAGACATACCCATTATCAAATCTGGTGTATCACGATAAGTATCAAGATAAAGTGTTTGGATTATATGATATAGCCATAGCGTATAGTGAAGAAGACCTTGGTCTAAGTTTTTATCCTCCTCTTTATGAATCATCAGATGAGGTGGGAAAGATTTGTTGTATCTCTGGATATGGACTGACAGGAACCTTTGCAACCGGGGCTGTGAGGCATGACGGCAAGCGTAGGGCCGGATCAAATAAAATAGACTACATAGACAAGCAACTTTTAATGTGCTCTGCTTCTCATCGTAAAGACAAGCAGGGATTTACTTCTTTAGAGTTTTTGATTGCTAGTGGAGACAGTGGTGGCGGGCTTTTTATAGAAGGTAAACTAGCTGGTATCAATTCTTGTGTAATATCTGTAAACAAAGATAAGATACTATCAAAATATGGGTGTGAAAGTGGTCATACCAGAATCAGTCACTATATAGATTGGATTAAAAAACATGCAAATGAGAAATAAAAAAGCTAAATTATTGCCATTTATTAGAGAAGATATTTATGGCTTAGATCCTAAGTCAGCACAATTTATGGGTTGGGAAATCTTAAAATTTAATGTTAAGTCTATGTGGAGTTCATCAAGAGGAGAAGGCGTAAAGGTAGGAATTATAGATACTGGTTGTGATTTAAACCATCCAGATATTAAGAATAATCTTTTACAAGGTATTAATATAATCGATACAAATAAGGATCCATCTGACGACAATGGTCACGGGACTCATGTTAGTGGCACAATAGCAGCAGAAGATAATGGATTAGGTATGGTTGGGGTAGCTCCATTAGCTAAAATAGTTCCCATTAAAGCTCTTGATAAACAGGGTAGTGGAAATAATAATAATATATCTAAAGCAATAATTTGGGCCGCTGATAATAAATGTGATTTTATTGGTATGTCTTTGGGTTGTGAGAGTGGGTCATTAGATATGAATAGAGCTATAGATTATGCAGTAAAAAAAGGAGTAATTATTTTTTGTGCTGCTGGGAACTCTGGGGAAAGTCACTCAATAATGTATCCTGCTAATAATGAACAGACAATTAGTATTGGTGCAATAGATAAGAATTTAAATAGAACAAATTTTACTTGTAGTGGAGAAGAGTTGGACTTTTTATGTCCAGGAAGTGATATAATTAGTTGTGTGCCAAATAATGGCTACGCCTCAATGAGTGGGACAAGTATGTCTAATCCATTCGCTATTGGTTGCGCCTGTTTATTATTGTCTCACAGAAGAAAGACTGGAATGGATATACCTAAGACAACAATGGACTATATCAATGAATTTAAACAGACTACACAAAATTTAGCCAATAAAAAATATGCTGGACAGAAGAAATATCAGGGATATGGTATCCTATACCCACTGATATAGTATTATAACGCCCGGCCTGTATAATTAATAGCTACTATAAATCAATTGTCAACTAAACAAAATTTTATTATCCAATTGACACGCATATCAAAATAAATATTATAAAGAGCAGTTTGAGATCAAATAGCCCATAAAAGAGAAAATCACACCACACTGATATAAAATGACAAGTCCAGAAGATAAAAAAAGCAGCCAAAGAAACCATCTAAAAAATAAATCGGTCAACAAAGACATCTATGAAGACGAAAGGTCTTTTAGTAAAAAAATAACAAAAGAATTTAAAAAATTAAAAAAAGATATAGAACTAGACGAAAAATGGGAAGACTGGGAGGTATCAGACAATGAGTAAATTTATACATAAACTTTTAACATTCATCAAATCTTTATGGTTTCATATTAATGCTGGCTTTCCAAAATCTACACAAGACGAAATTAATACTAGGTATGATATATGTGTAGGCTGTAGTAGTTTTGACCATAAAGAATCTCAATGTAATGAATGCGGATGCAACATAAATAAAAAGAAAATCTTTATGAATAAACTAGCATGGGCAGATCAACATTGTCCACTTAACAAATGGGATAAGATTAAGAGATAGAATTTGATTTGACATATCAAGTTTATGCTCTAGAATATCTATAGAAAGCAGTAGTCTGAATGAATGCGGTCACATTGGAAATTTTATTGGTTTTAGGATTGATCGCAGGATGGATTTCATCTAGTAATGAGCCATCAAATAATAAAGTAATTATAGAGCATAAGAGTTTGTGGGACTATATCTGGCTGAATGACTAATGAAAAAAGTATTAACTAGTTTTGCATTTGGCCCCCAAGAAAAACTTTTGGATGTCAGCATCCCCACTCTGCGTAAATATGCACAATCGCATAATTATGACTTATTTATTCCAAACGAGAATTATTTTACAACAAAAACTAAAGAGAGACACTATTCTTGGTGGAAAATAGAATTAATAACAAAATTATTTGATAACTACGACAGGATACTATGGATAGACGCCGATGTTCTTATATGTGATTTCACTATAGATATTATGGCCGAA
>Ga0049082_10000075_pt1 | contig 22008 bp, 26 predicted proteins | sample GreLakmeHU45MSRF_FD_66718 | JGI IMG/M metagenome (GOLD analysis project Ga0049082, IMG submission 66718) | Freshwater lentic microbial communities from great Laurentian Lakes, MI, USA - Great Lakes metaG HU45MSRF | ecosystem: Environmental > Aquatic > Freshwater > Lake | place: Great Lakes... | reverse complement strand
GCTGCTATTTTCAAAAGCATTCTTACGTGCTTGAACAGCAACTTCTTGTGCTACAAGCTCTGCAATATATCTTAAACTGAAAGATGCGTCATCTGATGGTATTCCATCATATAGCATAGTCCTAATTTGTTCGCTTATTTGTTGATAGGTCATTTCGCTTGTTGTGTTTCTACTTGTGAAAATTGTTGCAACATGCCATCTCTCATATTCATCGCTATGTCTTGTAATGCGAGATAAATAATATTATCCAAGTCTGTTTCGTTCCACTCGGGCTGAACAGAAGTTAATGGATTGTAAACAGGCCTACTGCCTGATACTTGTGTTACTGTAAAAGCAAAGCCTGAACCTGTACCTCCAATGTTAGCAGCGTTAGCAGACAGAACATTACCGATTACATATCCATTACCTGCCGTAGTTATAGTAACAGAAGTAACCTGCGCACTTGAAACAACAATCGTTGCTCTTGCACCACTACCTGTACCACCTGTTATTACAACATTTGTGTAAGTTCCGTTTGTATATGAACTACCTCCAACTAAAGTACTAAAAGCAGTAACCCCATTCAGCGTATACCCCCAAACACTTGTTGTAGGTGCTTTAAGGTAAATCAAATTTGCCGTAGCTAAAGTTACTGGGTAAAATTGTAAATACGTTTTGTATTCTGTATAAATAGCAAATGTAGTAGTTGGTGCTTCTATCTTTGATGATAAATGATTTGCTAACCTATCTTTCTCTATCCTAGCAACAAGGTATTGCTCCGTACCAACAGTATGAGTTAAAGCATCTACGTGAAATAAATCCGATGGGAATGTGTATTGACCAGCAGTACCACCACTTGTAGGCATGTTAATAGCAGTTAAGGGACTAAAAAATCTACTTAAAGCATCAGATATACGCTGTGTTTTATAATATTGTGCGTAAAGAGAATTGTAATACTTAATTTCTGCACGAGGAAAAATTAAATTAAAATCATTGGGAGAAATATTTCCCAAAAAACCATTTTTATTGGCACGATATTGTACTAACTGAAATATGTCGTTGATATTTGCCATTGAAATTTCTTACTTAAACAAATGTAATACAAAAAATATAATAGTTTTTCAAATCAAAAAACCCCACACCTTTCAGCATGGGGTAAAACAAAGAGAGAATTTGGACAGAATCCTCCTTTTGTAAATTAAAGATTTGATAATTGCTCAAATAAAGCAAGGATGTCCGATTCTTTGTTTACTGCCCTTTCTGCAAGTTGTTGTGCAACATCTGCATTTGGAGCAATGCTTGTAATTTCTGCTCTACTTTCAGACCAAACAAGTTTTGCAGTATCTCTATTTACAGTGATAAGGTCATTCTTAACTGCTTCTGAAAAAGCATATTGATATTTGTTCTTTGGATTTACAAAGTGCTTAACAAAATAAGCAGGGTTTGATTTAGCAGAAAGAATAAAATCCTTGCGTGTTCCTGCTTCGCTTTGTTCTAAGCTAATTCCTAAAACACTTGCAAACTCATTCATCTCTTTTACAGAACAGCTTCTTGCAGCACTTTCTGCTTCCCAAACTAAATCTAAAATATCTTGTGTATTCTTTAATATAGCTTCAGGATTAAGTAAACGATATACAGGAGGAATTTGCTTTAATTGTTTCTTCTTGCCCTCGTACATATCCTGTATCATTAAAGCAGCAAGCTTAGATTTCTCAATACCTCTAACCATTAACTTTCCTTTTTTAAATTCAAGTTGGTTGTCTGTATTTGAAAGTAACGATGCTTCTTCTTCTTTTGTTAAATCACGCTGCTCATCAATCCAAATTGATTCTTCAGTATTGATAAATCTCCAAGCTCTTTGACGATTTTCTACTTCATCCCAAGCAAGACCACTATTAGGTATAGCAAATGTTGGAGGATAAAGAGTATCACTCTTACCTACACTCTTTTCGCTATTTCTTCCTGTAATGATAACAACCTCTGGCTTATAAATCTCGTAAGTTTTAATAAGCTCAAAATCAAAGATTTTATCTAAATCATCTACGACTTGAACACTTTTTTTCCCAAAATTTGGGTTTCCTTTTTTCTTTTCAATTAAAGCTTCCATTTTTCTCTTTTGTTTTTATTTAAAAAAAAGGGTGAGGAATTTCCCCACCCTTCTACCTATTTTATTAGGATTTTTTAAGAATCAAATATTGATTTGCTGCGAATACCATTACTCCGTAATACGCTTGCTGAAATACATCTAATTCCAACTTGGTAGTCTTACCGTTAGGTGAAAGACCGCCTGTTTCTCCGATAACAACTTTTCCGAATCCGGGAATGTTTTGGTAACGAATACAGAAGTTAGGAACAATGTTCTTAGTTCTTGCATCTTGACCTGTTCCTTTTGGAATTAACAAACCGAAGTTATCACGAGTAGTTCCTGCAACATTGTTGCCATAGAAAGCTGCTTGTGAGAATGGTAAGTAACGAGTGAAGTTGTACTTACGTTGGTACGGAGTGAATGACTTAAATCCTCTCGCAAGGTCTAAGTTGTCCATGCTTCCTGTTTGTGCGTACAAAATAGCACCGTTGTTGAAGTCGTTACCCAAAGCGTTTTGGATTTCGATACTCTGATTAGTATCTGACAACCAATCGTACTCACCTGGTCCACCTTGACTATCAATCTGACGCTCAATTTGAGCAAAAGTAGTCTGTGCGCCCATAGTAGAATAGTATTGAGTAGTTCCGTTAGCCTGTACTTGTTGGATAACTCCTGCTGTACCTGATTCGTTGTAACCCAAGTTATCAGTAAGGTTTGAATCCATAAGAGCAACTTCTTTTTGAAGCATCATCTCATAGTTGTCATCCTTCAACTGCTTGTACTTGTAGAAACGCTGTCCATCAATTTCAAAGTCAATTCTTTCTGCCATTGACAAATCGGTGAACTTGCTATCCTTACGGATTTGAGTACAAAAGTTAGTGTACTTGTCGATGTTACGAACTTCAGTACCTGTGTAATCAGATGCCTCACCTAAGTACTTGTAACCTCTGTTCTGTAATACATCACCTGCAAGAGTTGAAGCATTTTCAGTAGCAATTACTGGTGTTAATACAAATGTGTGAGCATAAGGAGTAGCCTTGTTAGGAACTGCACTTACACGAGATTCAATTCCTGTACGAGCATTGTAGTAAATCTGTCCTTCGTTTGGTAAAGAACGAGTACCTGAAGCTGAATAAGCTCCTGCTGCAACAGTAATAGTTGCTGGTGCGCCTGCTGATACAGAAACAGCTGTTGCTGACTGTACAAAGCCCATAGCACGACCTGCTTGCTCATAGTGGTAGAACAATTTGTTATCAGTAGGCATTTCATTACCTGCTAATTCGTTCATCATTACGATTGGAACGAACTTCCACTTGTCGATAAATTGATTGTATGCACGAGGTACAATGATGTTAAGCTCACTTATGAGCGTGCCTGCTCTGGTTACAGAGGGGGTGGTAAAACTTGATGGTAAAGCTGACATTTTCTTGGCTTTTAAATTCTATAATTTTTGTTAACTATTCCCCAGCTTCCATAGCTACTTGCCAAAATGGTTTAGAAACTTTAAAATCAGATGATGATTTATCATCCATATCAATGTTCTTTATATCTCTTGAAATAACTTCTTTTCTCGTAGCGGTTTTAATTTGCGTTGCCACAGAGCCAATCATTTTGCCTTCATTTTCTAATTTATAGACATCCTCGCTAATTTTTAGAATATTTGGCTTTCCTTCTTGGTCAAACCAACCACGTTTTGATAGGTAGTCGGAAGCATTGAAATTCTTCATGGTTGTTGTTAGGTTCACTTTTTCTTCTTCAGTAATTTTATAAACGACATCCTCGCCATTTAATTTATACTTAAAGTTTGAAATTTTTGGAACTTCACTTGTAACCATTTCCTCCCATTGTTTATTTGCTTCTGCAATTTCTTCTTCGGTAGGTTGATTTTCTGCTTCTTGGGTAAATTTGGGAAATTCTATGTTTTTCTTTTGTTCATCTAAAGTGCGTCTTGCTTCCCTTGCATCCCTTGCAAGGATTGTTTCACGTTCATCAATAAGCTCATTATAGTCAATAGCACTTTGGTATTCTTCAGGGTAAATATCTTCATCAATGCTTGACAAATCTTTTTTACCTGATAGGCTTCCGTACTTTGACTTAATTTCAATAGCTACGTCTCTTTCAGTCCATGTAGGATTTGAACGAATTAAGCTTTCTTTTACTACATCAAAATCAGACATAGAGGAATAGTCTTTTCTCTTTTCTGATAGGTAGTTAAAAACTTCTTCTTCATTTCCTGACTGGAAAGCAGCAAATAGCTTTTTGGCATCCTCATTCATTTCAGGGTATTTCTCAATAACCCTTTCTAATACTTGTGGTTGCTCTTCTACGATTTCTTTATTGGATTCTTCTTCGATAATGGTTGCACCTTCAGGTAAAACTATTTCAACCGAATAATCAGCAACAGGAGTTTCTAATTCATTACCTGCGGTAACAATTTCTTTTCCTTCTTGGGTAGTATCTACAACCTGTTCTTCAAAATTATCAAGAACAGCGTCTTCCCATGTTTTTGCTACATTTACTTTTTCACTCATTTTGATTTGTCTTTAAATTCTCTTATACAAAACTAACGTAGTTTTTCAATGTTTTTTTAACTTACATCATTTGCTCTTCTTCGCCTTGCATCACTTCTTCTTCACCCATTTGTTCTTGACCCATCTGTTCTTGTTGCATTCCCATTTGCTCTTGCTCCATGCCTTGTTGCTGTTGCATCATGGCTTGTTGTTCTTCAGCAGCCATTTGTTGTGCCATCTGCTGTGCTTCTCTTTCGTTTTCAGCAAGCTCTTCCATTAACATCTGTTTGTTGGTCTTATCTACAAGGCCTATACCATCAAATATCATTGAAGGCATTTGTTCGACAGTCTTACCTTGTGCAAACAATGCTTTCATAAGCTCTATCTTCAATATGCTTGAATACTTGGTTATCTCCTCAATCTTCATTGACTCCAACCTATCATTCTCTCTTTTAGCTTCCAAATCATTCTTTAATTGAATAACCTGCATCTCGCCATTTGACTTAGCTTCCGCTGCGGCAATAGCTGCTTCGGTGTTTGATTGTGAGTTTAATTGAGCTTCTTTAATTCTTTGCTTCTCACGTTTCTTTTGTCTTGCAGCTAATAAATAAGAAGCGTATTTAATATTTGTTTGAGATAACTCCTCTACTTGTAAAGCATCTTGAAGAGAAATTTCTTTGTTGCTTAAAGCAATATTTATCCTTTCTTGCAATATAGCTTGTGCAGTATCGTCAAGTACAGCTTCAATCTTTACATCAAACTGCGCCCTCTCAAAATCTTCGGTAGATTCTAAACGTATATATTCTACCTTGTCATTACCCAACGCAGCCATATATCCTTCATAGCCACCTTTCTTATAAACAAGAATATCCCAACCCAACTGTTGAACTTTTTGTGCAGTCGGCTCCATGATGTTTAAGTACGCATTGTAAATATAATTCGATGCACTTTCTCCCTGCTTACGTGCATCTTGGAATACTTGCTTACCTACTGCTTGATTGTTTATCTGACCTGAATCTAATGCGTTAGAACCAATGATAGTCACAAGCTTTTGATATTCTGCTTGCCATTGACCTTCAATCTGCTGAAGTTTATTTGAGAAGTTTACATTGTTAGGAGTAATAGGTGGTTGTCTTCTTTCTTCGCCATCGTCACCGATACTCTTGTAATACATATTACCTGTTTGTAGGTAAATACCGTATAACTGTAACGGAGAAACAATTCCTATACCCGAACCTAAGTCAATATCAGATAATCCTGCAAAATCTATGTTAGAACCATCAGGGGCAATCGTAGCAATAATGTTTTGGGTTTTAAGATTCAACAACTGCATCATCTTAATGCTTGGTATCATTGTTTCCATCAATGGTGTATTGACCATCTGATTGTTATTGTACATATAAACCGTATATGGAGAAAGTATCTCTGTAAGATTCTTCTCTGGCTTAATCATGTTTTTACTCAATCCCCATTCAAGAATCTTATCGGTATTTATGATGTAAGCACCTGTATAACTAACGTAATACGGTTTTGATTTTTCATAAGTCTTACCTTCTTTTATTTCTTTTGCAGGGTCTAATATCTCTTTGCCAAACCTGTCTATGTTTTTTTCATAGTTAAGATTATAAAGCGTTTTGTAAGTCAAGTTACATACTTGAACACGATAAGAATCGTATGGCCTTGCAACAGCATTTAACCACACATAAGACCAATTATAAGTCCATAGTGCGTTATTATACATGCCTGAATGGTCACGAGCTAAATCAAACAATTCGTTTTCTGAAAACTTGCCCGGATATTTTAATCGTATATCGGTGATAGTCATGTAATCAACTTCACCTTGCCATTCCCAATCCCTCATATCATTCCACTCGGAATATGATGTAATAAAATTGTCTGGCTTAACCCACTTTATTTTTACTCTTCCATTGGGGTCTATATATGTTTTACTAACGGCATACCCGCAATTAATTAAATCGTCAAAAATCCTATCCTTAATTACCTTGCTCCATTTGTTGTCATAAAAAACAAGATTAATCAAGTTCTCCATTACTACCTCTTCACGTTCTTTGTAGTTAAAGCCAAACTCAACATCTAATTCTTGTTCATCTTCAGGGTCTGTATCTTTAAAATCTTCTAACTCAAATCCAGCGTCTTTTTGCAAAGCCATGATTTCATCCTTATTCTTCATTTTAAATAAGGCTTCATTCTTTGCTTTTTCTTTTTTTGATTGGGTGAATGGGTCAATAGAAACACAACTTATTTTTTCTACTCGCTGCAAATACCTATCCTTTAAACGATTAAGGAAAGGAATAGCAATAGGACTTGGAGTATATTGCAAATTTATTACAGATAATTGTCCATCGGCATCAATAATATCTTTATATTCAGACATCGGTTGTTTACCAACAGAGAAAGACCGATTGTAATCAAATCTTTGTTTTCTTACTACCCAAGATTCTGAACCATATCCTGATTTCCATCTTTCATAACAAGCTTTTAAAACTGAATAACCAAAGGCTTCGGAATCTTTTTGCTTGTCTGAATCTAGTGTATTTGGTAGTGATGACTCGTATATAGGCATAGTGAATTAATAAAAATCGTTTATCAAAGATAAAATAAGTTTTAATTGTATTTTTGTGCTATTGGTTTTTTAAAAACGTGAAATATTTTTAATTTGCTATTATCCAACTTTTTAACAGGTAAAGCATGCTCCTTTAACCCCATTAGGGAATAACCCCATGCCATACAAGCGTCATAATCTGTACGTGAATTAATATTAAAATTAACCATATCTTTCAGTAATCTTAGAAACTTAATCTTGTGCATATTATTCAATGAATACTCTACCATCTCCGTTAAGTGCTGTTCCCTCGCTTCTTTATCTTGTGGGGCGATACCATACACCTCTGAATTGTTTGACCGCTTTGTTGTTATTAAATAACCATGCTTCTTATGTGATTCAAGTGGTGAAGCATATCTTTTCATGATAGCATAATCCTCCCAATCGGTAGGGCTTCTTTCTGCAAGCATCTTAATTCCAAAGTATTCAAGTCCGTAAAATATTTGGTTATGAAATTCATCTTTTGTCTTCGGTCTGCCTAAGAACATAGCAACAGGCATGTTTGATGTTTCAGGACTTAACGCATCATACCTCTTGTGGATTATGCAACAAGCATCAGAACCTTTCTCTACCGTTTGTTTAGCATTAGCAAACGTATCAAGACCCGATGCACCGTAATTTGTATTGTTTGGGCATTTAACACTTCCATTGTAAACAGATTTGTTATGCTGTTCAGGGAACTCCAAGATATGCCACATACCTTTAGCATTATCTACGAAGTAAATCTCTCCGTTGTCTGCTTTTTTAAATATTCCAATACGGCCATTTTCAGATTTGCTTTTACCTTCAAGCTCCATCTCAATAGTCAAAATTTGGTCATTAAGCTCATTCAGGTTAAAGTGACACGCATTGTTTGAATCCTTAAATACCTCTTGCCATTCAAAGGGGTACATACGAACCCACTCCGATAACTTATCTGGGTTGTTTGATAACAAAGACCTTCGCTCTTGAATGTATTGCTTTGCTCCTATCTTTGGATTAGGGCAAGCTTTCTTTCCTGTTGTGGGGTCTGTAAGTTTAGCTAAATACGAAGTTTGTTCGGGAGTTGGATTTTCTATTACGGAATTTCCGTACTTATCAATATACCCAAAATACCCACGATAGCCTTCAAGGAAAAATCTTTTAAGTCGTGTTTCTGTTTGACCAACCGTATCTAACTTGCCTAAATGATTAGAGCCTATCCAAATGTTCTTAAAGTTGTTACCTCCTTTATCGCCCCTATTGACAGAGCTAAATACAGATACGTGACCAATAACAGACGCACCGATAACAAGAGTTTCACTTATCTTGGCTAAACATATCTCTACGTTTGCCTCTTCCCATTTGGCCGCTTCATCTATGGTAATGTTTCTTGCTCTACGACCATCATAAGCGTTCTCTGCTGTTGATAACCAGTTGATACGATTGTTCTTACCTTTATTGCTTGAAACAGTTTTATTATTGGTTGATATTCTGCTTCTTGGCTTGGCTATATGAAGTTCTGTTTCAGCTACTTTTGCTAAGTCGGGCATTAAGCACTCTGGCAAGTTTTCTAATCCATTCTTTACCATTAAGTACATTTCCTTTGCATCCGTACCTGTCTTAGATACAATACCTTGCAAAGTGTTTTCTTCAAGTAAACCTATGAGTAGATTGATTGATGCCTTCATTGAGGAAAGACCAACACGCCTACCCTTAATTCCGCAGTCACCTAACGTAAAGTCATCTTCTTCGCACAGTTGGTAGAACCTGAAATACTCTAATGAGGTATCTTTGAATATTGGGTATATGCCCTCTTGTAGCATGAACCATTGGTGAAAGAAATAAGCGTACTTGTTAAAGTAAACAGCTTCACCACATATCATTATCCAATCTCCTGTATGAAGCCTTTCTATTTCATCTTCATACCATTCAATCTGACCTTTTGATGGCTTCTCGTGCCATACAAAGCCTTCTTCTGGGTCTGTATTCCAATTCCATTGTAGGTACGTTGTATCTCTATTCCATACCTGGTCACGCCTCATTAAATCTCTGCCCCTAATATATTTAGGCACTTCAGGAGTAATGTACTCCAAGCCTTGAAGCATAATTTTAATTCGTCTTGCCATTCAACTTGCTCTTTATCCTTCTTTCAGTCTTTTCAAAAATACTTTCACCTGTAATTCCAGCTTCCTTCTCATCTTCAATGCTTCTTAAAGCTTCTACAACATCAGAGAATGATTTTATCTTATCAGACTTGTCAATTAACTTTATAAAGGTATCTACAATCTTGTGAGATATTTCTACATCGTTCCCATCTTCATCCTGCTGGCCATTTGCCATCATGTCAATATCGGTAGCTATCTTACCTGCCATTGAATCAATAGAAGTTATCAACCTTAATGTGTTTGAGCCATTAATAGCATTAACCTTGTCCTCTAACTTTTTTATATAGTTATCAACATCTTTTATGCCACTACGGAGATTTTCTAATTTTTTACCTACCATGATTTTAGAATTTGAATTTTACAGGTAATGATTTTTCTTGACCTTCAGTTTTTTTATCATACTCCTTTAAGAGCAATCTCATATCTTTATTTATCTCTCTTGAAAATACTGTAAACTTCTTTTTGCCAATTAAACTTACACAAAAAGTATTTATCCTACCCTCAAACTTTTCAATTAATCCTGCATCCGTTAGTACAATTAAACAATTAGCTGCTGTATTTTTATTAAACCCAAACAATACTGCATCCTTGTGAGTAAAGTATTTAAAATGATTAATTACGATAAACATATTCAACTCATTAATTGTAAGTTGCTGACTTTTATAGAACTTTGTTAAGACAGGGTAAGCAGTAATAGCATCTAAAAAATAGCTTTCGTTTATTCTTTCCCTTAGTATTTTATTATTTAAAAGAGCATTGGCCTTATGATTTACTCTACTATTGGCAATAGTCTTGGTATATTTTTTTACACGAACCGCTGACTTTCTTTTATAAACCCTTTGAATCCTATCAGAAAATTTATTCTTTACAACATCGGCTTTGTTTAAAGCATGATGATTTGAAATCTTTAGCTTTCTTAATTGTTCTTTTAACTTGGCTATTACCTTGCTCTCTTCGGTTTCAAAGAGGTCTAAAGAATAATCAATAGTCTCTTTTGAATTTATTGCTCTTCTCATAGCTCTTGAAGGAGTAACCTTTAAAGCGTTACTACCAACAATGGCAACTCCTTTAGCATTGATAAGTCCAGACTTTCTATAAGCAGCTTTATACGTTACAAAGTTCCTACAACAAATAGTTTTATTAGCCTGAAGCTCACGCATTATGATAGTGTGATAGGCATGTATTGTTCCCCTTACAATATCTTGCGTTTGCTTTGACTTATTAGAAATTTCTTGAATTATATCAAATTCATCAATTCTATTTTCTTTATCCATATTAATCAAGTGATGCAATAACCCATTCAGGAGTTATCTTAACATATTTTTCTTGATATACATCAATTTCGTAATGGTAATTATCTTCAGTTATTATTGTGCTTCCTACTTTTATTTTTAAGTTTCTTGGAGCATGAGTAATAATAAGCTTTAATGGCTCTTTCTTGTCATTAGTAGAACTTAAATATATTCCCGATGCTGTTTTAGGGGCTTCAATAACTATCTGCCTTGCAAGGAACGTATCATCTGCCATCTCAAAATCATCCTTGCCATTTATCTTAAAAAATATAGTGTTGAATGGTATGTACTTTATTCCATCAATAATTAATGAAGTGCTATACTGCAAGTAATGGACAAATACTAAATCATCTTTTTGCAGTCCATGCTTTTTATTTGGTTTAATAATCTTTGCTATCTGTGGGCTTGTTGCCTTTAAGTCCTTATTGTTTTCGTACATAGTCTTATCGTCAAACTCTTGATAAATCCACGTATCAGGTCTTGCAATTTCAATATTGCCAATCATCATTGACTTATTATGCTTTTCATCAAACTCTACACCTACCCAATCATTGATAGGTTTACCATTGGCTGTAAATATTTCTTCTTCCCTAATCAATACACATGCTTCACCATTATTATCTACCAAGTAGCCAATGTTTGGAACATAAGAAACTTTATCACCTACATTAACACTAGTAGCCCTAAATTCACCTGTCTTTTGGTTATAGCAACCATCACCTGTGGCAACAACAGTACCTTTCACAAAAGGTCTTGCAATCGTATCAGGAGTTATGATTATTTTACTATCTATAACCTGCTCTGGTAGTATTAATACATAATTTAAGTTTGGCTTCATGCTAATATTCTTTCTATTCTTAATTCGTTTACTTTACTTAGCAACCTGTTTTCTAAAATCCAATCCCAAGCATCGTTATTCAATATTTCTAATCTATAAAAGTCATCTTTTGCTTTGTTAAACTCTTCTTTAAACCCATTTTGTATAGGTATAATAAAGGGTAGATTAAATTCAGACAAATCTCTATTGCCCATAAAGGCTGACCCAGCGTAGGTAGCTTCCAAAAAAGATATGTTGCTCTTACCATTGTTAAACACATTATTAATCAATGGGAAGAAAGCAATGTTTGCATTTAGTTCGTGGTACTGTTTATAAAACTGCATTAAAGTTACAGGGTCGGTAAATTCGTGATTATTGCCTGTACGTTCCTCAATATGCTTGAAACGACTGCCTTGAAACCTGAATGTCCAATTTTGGCACTCGTCTATTGTTTCTACAATATCATTTATGTTTTGATACATATCGGCTTCGTGAGATGCACCACCTCTGTACGCTGCAATCTTTGTATCTTTATTGAATGGTTTTTTGTTTTCTATTGGGTATAGATAATCATTGTGAGCATTTGGGATAACATGAATGTTTCTGTTAAAGAATTTATATTCTTTCTTTATACAGTCAGTTGTGACCCACGCTTCATCTGCAAGACTTAATGCCTTTTTTATATTGGCTCTTTGCTCGCTTAATGTTACAGCAGCGTTGTTGTGGAATGGAACATTCAGTAAATCATCATCATACTCGCATATTACTTTAATGCCCATGTCCTTTGCCATCATAATTAGATTAACATGATGTTCGTGGTAAGGTCTTTGGAAAATAAAAATATCAGCACCTATAAGACTTTCCCATCCGTAAGTCTTTTGATAATTATAAATGTTCTTTACTAAAATGTCTTTTGATTTTAGAAAAGGGAATACACCATTCGTTCTGTAAAACGAAGCGGCATCATCCTCAACCATGCTTAAATAGTAAACGGTTTTCATTTTGCAAACTTTACGTGACCTTTTTTGTACATAGTTTTCAAATCTTGATAAACCATTCTTCTGGACTTATCGTCTGATGTTTCAAACTCCCTATCGGATAGTTGCTTTAGCTTACGTGCTTTCTTACCGTTCATTTTTTTTTGTATAAACCCAAACTAATTCATCCAAATACCTTCTGTCTATATCAAGCCCAAAGATTTCGTCTACGGCTTCAATAACACCTTCATGTTCTTTGCAATAATCGTGACCTGATATTATGCCACCAACTTTAATTTTTGGCAACCACGCCATTATATCGGAGTGTACACGACTATAAACATGGTCAGCATCTAAAAACATGAAATCGATACTTTCATCTTCGAACTGTTCTGCACTTAACCCACTATCGCCCTTAATAACATTTACTTTGTCAATAACCGATGCTAAGTTTCTTCTAAATACAACTTCAATATTCTCCTTAGTTTGTTCATCTCCAAAAGTAAAGCTATCAACTGCACTTACATTGAAACTCTTTTTTGCACGTAACATTTCAACCATAAAGTAAGAAAAACTCTTGCCCTCATAAACCCCTACTTCAATTACTGTGCTTCCGTTTGGTAACATTTCAACCATATCTTTGTAGAATCTTGGAAACGTGAACCACCCTGTAATTTTCTCGTAAAAGTGTTCTACAAAATCTACAACACCCTCATTGTATCGTATTGGATAATCTGTACAAATACCATAAGCCATTCCAAATTTTTCCCTGCCTACCAATTCAGGCAATACCGCTATGGACTTATCCGTTAAGTCGTTGTCGGCAAATGTCCATATATACCCACCTGTAGTGAATGACATAACATCTGACTGATGCCAAAATCCATTCAGTTCTTTGTTATTAACTATATAGTGTGATGCTTCAAGGTTTTTACAATGAATCCATAACCCTTTTTTTAATAAAAACTCTGGCTCAATCTTATAGAGTGCCGTATCATGCCCTAAATATAATATTCCATTGACTAACCATAAATCTATTTCGCAATCAAACCCTAATTTAAGAGCATTGCAAACATAAGAAGGGCTATTTTCATTATCGGGATTTTTACCGTTTAGATTTCCTCTATGGCTTATTATTTTCATTTATTATTGTTTAAATAGTTGTTTAAATCTTCAGGAGTACCAAGACCATTCATCTTATCTACCGTAAAGGTTTTTATAATTTTTCCATCCTCAATAAACTCATTGAAAACAGGGCATACATAAAATTCATTGTTTGTTCTGATGTTCTTCTCTATCATCTGCTTACTATACTTTACGTAGTCAGAACCCTTTTTATAAAAGTAAACCCCAGTTGTTGCTTGATTGGATATCACTTTTTTTTCTGCTACCTCCGTTACATTACCGTATTCATTTGTTTTAACGTAAGACCACTTTGGGTGAATGTTTTCAAAACATACAATACTGCCATCGATGTTGTCGCTATTCAAGGAATGATAGAACTCACCAGACCTCCATTGCATAAATTGGTCTGAATTTGCTATTACCAATGGGTTGTCATTGTCAATGTATTTTTCTGCAAGGAGGGTTGTGCAACAAGCACCTTCGGTTACTTCATTTACCGTAACAATCTTACAGTTGGGGGCGATAATATTTAGTAATGATTTTAAGTTATACGTATCGTAATGCTCTTGTCGAACAATAAAAATAAAGTTTGCATTAATATTTAAGTTTTCTACCACCACTTGTATCATTGGCTTACCGTTGACATCAATTAATAATTTAGGGAACGTATATCCTGCATCTGCAAAGCGTGAACCATGCCCTGCACAGGGAATTAATACGTTCATTTTTTCATCATGCCATTTTAAGTCCATCTGCTCTTTGTTTAAATGGTTGTTTATTCTTTCCATTGTTACCTCGTCTTTGTTGTTTACAGGGCATAAGTTAGCACCAGAGGATACTGCTGCTGACCTACCTATATAACTATCCTCAACGATTAGTGTTTCGGAAGGAAGTACACCAACCAAAGTCATACAATTCCAATAAATCTCTGGGTGTGGTTTAGGAAAAGAAACGCTTTCATTAGATAAATAACCATCTACTAAAAATAATATACCCAATTGATTAAGCGATACCATAACCGATTTATCAATGGAGTTGGATGCTACATATACCTTGATGCTGTCTTCTTTTAACTTATTAATAATTTGTATGATTTTTTTATCTTCTTGTATAGACGATACCAGACTTGGGATAGTCAATTTCTGCTTTCTTTCCCAAACCCTTTCCTTTGCTTCTTTAGATAATCCCCTTTCGGTTTCAAGCATATCTAACTTTTTTGAGGTGCTAAGTCCATCGAACTTTAACAAGTGGTCTTGATATGATATAACATATTCTTTGCCCTCCTCTAATAATGCTTGATTAAGAACTTCATAGTGTAGCGTTCTTGTTGAAATTAAAACACCATCTAAATCAAAAATAACTAATTTGATGCTCATCTTAGTATTGTGTTGGTAATGTTTAATCGGATAATATTTACTCCTAACATTTGAAGGTTTTTGGTTACATATCCTTCGGGGTGAAACATCTCGCCTGTGTCGAACACCGCCCTGTGGTTAACATAAACCGAAAAATACTTTTTCATTATTTTGTAGCTACCAAATGCAAATTGGTCGTTTACACCGTTGTAATGGTCGTTACCACTTAAAATGTAAATATTTGTGTCGTTAATATCAAACTCATTGAAGTTTATTGTGCCACTTAGTTGAATATCGCATCGTGACTTTATGTAAACATCATACCCCTGTGGGACAAGACAAAAGTTCACGTACTGATTATGCCAAGAATTTAATGGGCTATCAATACTTGAAAAAGGGTTTTTGTTTGACATATAAAGATGCTCTGCAATAGGGGCGTAATATATTTCAGGTATTTGTATCGCTTGAAAATAGTCCACAGCATCGGGTAACTCATACGTATAGAAATACTTATCACCCTCTCCAATACAATCAAGCTGATTTTGCTTACAAGCATTCCAACTGCGTAAAAAACCACTATACAAAATTGCTTTTCTCATCCTTCGTATGGATTATAGTAAATATCTCTTACTCCAATCTTGTAGTCTTCTGATATTTCAGAGAAGTAAGCTATTGTTCTTTCTGCTTCTTTACATTTTTCTTTAACATAGTCACCCTCACCGTTATCTAGGTGAACAATAGGAATTGTTGGTAAGAACGCATTTTCAAAGCCTGCTTTTTCTGAACGTAGCGACATGAAAACATCATCCCACGCATAAGTAGATATTTGCCACATATAACCCACCTTATCTAAAAGTTGTGGACTAAACATGGTGCAAGTGCCGATTATGTCTTTGCAGATTTCAATGACTACCCAGCTGTCACCCCTTTCGTGTGGTAAGAACTTTAATTGTGTTCGGTATGCAGGGTTTTCATGTTCAGGATGCTGTATTAGCTCTGTTCTCTTTAATCCTAAGATGCCAAGATTAGGGTATCTATCAAAACATTCTTCCATATTATCTACCCAACCTATTTTACCAATGGTTACATCAGAATCTATTTTGATTACGTATTGATTTGGCTTTCTTTCACGTATTCCTAAGTTTACTGCTTCCGCCGTTCCTAAGTTTTTACCGTTTAATGAAATAGTTAGGTTTTCTTTTGGAAATAAATTATTGAAATGTGGTTTAAACCATTTGTAATAGTCAAGCATTGCTTGACAGCTCCCATTATCGCTAATAAACAATTCGTGTTTATCAAAATCAACGGTTTCTATTAAACCAATAAGGGTATCTATTGCATATTCTAACCGATTGTTAGTTTCGGTTACATAGGAGGCCATTACGATTTTTGTTGCCATAATTAAAATAACCCAACGCCAAAAGATGCGCAAACATACAGCAACTTAGGGATTGCTTCTGACGCTGGGTGTTTCTTTAATAGGTTTCTCTCTTGTTTTTATTGCTGTTCAATGATTGCGCTAATCAAATTTCAATATTTAAATCTAAATTACCAAATAAAAAAAAATATTATTTTTTGTAATATCTTTACTTTAGTTTATAAACCCTTAAATTTTAAAAATCATGGCAGTAGCTGTAAGTGTAAATGTACTTCAAACCCCAGATGGAACATCGTTCTCAGGTCTGGCCAACCCTTGTCCTGTTCTACTTGTAGGAACAGGATACATCCAACAAGTTGAGTCTGCATCAGCAGCACAACAAGCAGCCCTTCAGGGTGTGCAATCAATCATTACTGTAAATTACTATAATGGTAATAACGTATTGACTGGTGGTTACTATGTTACCCAAACTGTTGGAACTTTAACATCAAGCATTAACGCTTAATTGTTTATTGATGTACAATAAAAAAAACCGTATCAGCGGACTACGGTTTTTTTTATTTCAAACATTAATAACTGGTTAGTGTTATTTCTGGTTATTTTTTTAATCTTTACTGTTTTAGTAATTAAGTTTTCCTTAATGAATGGAAGTCTTATGTCTAACGAAACGGGAGGAGGCATATCCCTTATCTCTTTTTTTATATCGCAGCTATTTGCTCTTCGGTAATATCCGTAAACTCTTGAAGCGTCTAAGGCTACCTTCTCCCAAACGTGGGCTTGTATTTCTAAAAACAATCTTTCAAAACCACTAAAATCACCAGCGTTTGCTTTTTTAAGGCAATCTTCAAAAAAAGGATGTTCGATAATTAGTTTTGATTGTTGCTTTATTGTTGCCATTAAAAAATAGTTGCGCTCATTTTAATGATAAAATTACACTATTGTTTTTCAATTTTGCAAATAAATTTTTAATTTGTTTAAAAGTGTTTACTTTTTTAATCTCTTGATAATCATCTGAAAACAAAATAGTACCGTAACAGTCTGCATATTTTTTAGCGCACTCAATAAACAAATCAGGCTTTTTAGGTGCGTGTTGTGAAATTAATATCTTTTGACCTAATTCTATTTTGTCAAGTATGTTCCAGCAAAAAACTAGTGTTTTATCCTCAATTATTTTCATCTGCAAATTTATTCTGTTTGTCCATAGAAATTAATAAATCTTCTAAGTTAGACCTCTGAACCATACTATCTTTAAGTAAGATTCTAAGTTGTGTATTTTCAGATAAAACCGATGAGATTGATTCAATAAATTGAAATAAAATATTTAGTCTATCCTTAGCGTCTTTAATTTTCTCTCTGTTGCCACTTTTTAAGCCATAAGACAAGAGTTCATCCTCCATCTTATACAGTACACCTTTGGCTAATAATAATTCATTGTATGGCTTTAATTCAGCTTCGTTTTTAAAAGCATACATTTCTGATAACTCTCTGTAATATGTTTCGTTGTTCATAATTAAAATGGGACTTCATCATCTGTTAATTTTATTGTTGCTAATGGTTCTCTAAAGTCTGTTCCTTTTTTTGCAGTTTCGTGTTCAAATGCGTAAAGGTCTTTGTAATCTCCTTCTTCGTAATATCTGTTTTTCTTCCAATCAAAGAATAGTCTTATTGTTCCCCTTGTCGATACTCCCTTTGGTTTAGCTTTCTCAATGTTCACCACAACTTCGTTTTCTCTGTACGGCTGACCATCTTCGTCATTTAATCCGATTGGTGGCCTCCAAAGATTTATCCATGTCATTGCCTTGCGTAACAATGCCTGCCCTCCTGCTGCTTCTCTAGCCATAGGCATCGGATAGTACCTAAATCCTTTCTCAACTACAATTTGCTGATGCGCTGGGTGTAAAGTCTGCAAACAATGCTTTTTATTTTTCTTGCAGTACCTACGAATTTCACTACAAAGCCTTTCGATATACAAATCTTGCCTTGTACCAAACTCTGTCATATCGTGAATTAACTCATTGTATGGGTCAGACATAATTATTTTTTCATCTGTTATCAATTCCGTTAAATCCTTAAAGCTATAACTTTTTTCATCGCCATCAACGATTGAGAAGTATTCATCAATGTAATTTATTGCTTCGTAATACTTTCTGTCATCTACGTGGTCGTTAATTGATTTGTAGAAAGGTTTTCCTGTAAGCTTGTGGATTAGTTCAGAGTAAATATCTTCTACGCTTCCTGTTTCGGGAGAATAGATTAAAGATTTTTTACCAAACTTGATTGCTTGATTGATTACAAGCTCAAAACAAAACTCTGATTTGCCATGATGTGGTGGAGCAAGGATAAATGTGAATGAACCTTGCTTTAAGCTGTACAGGTCATCAAGTTTTTTAAATCCTGTGTTCTCACCTCTTGGAACTCCTATCTCACGAAGTTCATCTAAGCTTTTCTGTATGTGTGTGTATTTCTTTATCATGTTAGTTTGCTGATACTTTTGAAGATTGAGAATAATTTAAATTTTGTTTTTCTTTATTTTTTGAAATAATATTATTTGACCATGTAACCAATCTTTTATTTAACTCCCAAGTATTTTGCATTTCAAATCTCATTTTTGATTTTGTTTTATTCTTCTCTGTCCAATATTCATAAAAATCTTTTATTAACTCTTTTGGGTATATTCCATCAGGGTTCTTATCGTACTTAGTAAATGGATACAAACTCTCTTTAAATTTTTTTTCTCGCTCTTCTATACTATATACTATATCTATAGCTATACCAGTGCCCCTTGGAAGGGGCTTTGAAGCCCCTATGTATAAATACCCTTCTTGATAGTCTAAAGTTATATTATTGAATTTTGGTAAATAAATTATTGCTCTTTTTAAAATTCCTAAATGAGCTTTATTATCAGGGTTAATTGGAAGATTTTTTTGATGTTTAATAAAGTTTTTTACAAGTAAACATTTTTCATCATCGTTAATTATTATGCCCTTTCCAAGCCCCTTTAAAGCCCCTTTAATTTCTGCTTCTTTACAACCTAAATCAAAGGATATTTTACGGTAAGACAATTCAAAAAATCCTGCTATATCACAGTTGTCGTATAGGTAAAGAAATAGTAGTTTTTCAATGCTTGTAAGGTCTACAAACCATTCATCTTGCCATTTAAGGGTATCAGAGTATCTATATGCCATTAAATTAATTATTTTAAAAAGTGTAAAATGTTTATTGCCAAAAAAAGACTTACTTACTTGCAGTAGACTTATCAATGTACTGTTTGCCTAATAAATCAACTGTCTTAATGTTTTTTTCTGCAATCCAATTATAAATTGTTTGTCTTGTTACGCCACGTAGTTTGGCATAATCCGATATAGTAATCAGATTTGATATACTATAAGCATTTAATTGTTTTTCTTCTGTTTCCATAGGCCAAATGTAAATACAATTTTACACAATGTCAAATTTATTTTAAAATAAAAAAACCCAGAGAAATTGGAGAAAAACTCTGGGTTAATTGAGAAGCTCGCACTACCAAGCTACTCTATGAAAACACACTAACAAGGGAATGAGAACCCCTAATAGACACACAAATATATAAATAATTATTAATTATGATTTTTTAAATTTAATTCAACCTGTTCTTCTGGTAAAGATAAATACAATCCTAAAAAGTCCATTGCCCACAACCGTACATTCTCTGTAAACTCCATAAATTCTACAACCGTTAGTTCTGATGTTCTTTTAACACGCTCTAGGACTTCACCAGATGACTTGTCAGCCATTATCTCCCCATCGTTGGTAGTAAGTGGCACAGTAAGAAATTTCTTCTTTAGAGCGTCTTTAATTTGCTCTAGTTGCGCACCTGTTTCTTTGGCTATCTCTGATAAATATAAATGAAGCAGATTGTTTTGCTTTAGGCTTCTCTTATGGTAGTAAGTTTCTACAACTATCCATACCCTATCTTTGTCTTTAAAGTCTTTTAGGTCTTCAGTAAAAGATTTTTTTGAAAGGAAGTCTAACTTAGGGCTATTGGGGTCTGATAGGTTGATGATTGCAAGGTTTCTCTTTTGCATTGTTTAGTGTGTGTTAACAGTTCCATTTTCTTAGTGCTAATGTTTTTCTTGTAGGCTCGCCATTTGGTTTGGTAGCAGGACCTTTGACTCCTGACATTCTCGCACAGAAGCTTTTTCTTCGATTAGCATCCTTGCTACCTGCTTTTAGTTTAGATGGAGGTGTGGTAACAGCCATTTTAAGCTTACTGCCTGGGTTAGCCTTGCGATAAGACGCTATGCCAGCTTTATTCAAGCCACCTTTCGGGTCTTTACCCTCTTTTCTTGTCCATGCTGGTGTCTTTGCCATTGTCTTGTTTATTAATATTGTAATAAAATGAATCGGTATCTTCGCTTACCCATCTGTCTGAATAGGATTCAACAGATTCAAGTTTGGTATCTACCTTTATGTGTTTTACATCTAATGGAAATCCTTGTGTAACCCAGTTACTATCTCTCCAAAATATTCTGTTGTTCGGTTGGCACAGTAAATAACCTTCATCGGCTATAAGAACGTGGCCACACTTGTAATCACTTGCTTCATCTGAATAGGGGTTGTTAAACCAATCAACAGTAAACATATACGTAGCCCATACTTTAGTTCCATCTTTTAAAACCACTTGGCATCTCTTTGTATTAAGATACTCAAACTTTGTAATCGTTGTATTTTCTGAAAAACAATCCCATAACTGCTTAAAATGAGATGGTATGTCTTCTGATGGCTCTTTTAAAAACAACTCACTAATCGGCACTCTGCTACGTAGCATACCGTAATCGGTCATTACGTGGAACGTAAGTATCTTTCCTGTTATAGACTGAATACCGAAAGCATACGCATTGTGGTACGTATCTTTGTCGGCATCTTTTTTAGTAAGGTGAGATACTCTCAATAAACATTTGAAAGAAGGTATGTTGAGGTTTAAATTCATTTACTTCTTGACGCAGTTGTCTTACATTTACTTTTTAGCAATCACGCCACGCCCCATAAGAATATCGGCTTTAGTTATTTTGCCATCTTTATTCATATCAGGGAATGATTTTTTACCTTTACCTTTCTTTGCAGGCATAACCTTTACTGTTTTCTTCGTTGAGTTTTTCATATTGCTTTAATTAAATTATTACATTCCGTAATCTGTGTAACCCCTAATTTCTTTTTTGGCTGCCCTAAAGTTTTTTCTTTCGTCTTTAACCATACCTCTAACCATTTTCTTAGGCATCTTAACATCGCCCATCTTTGCTTTAGAAACTTCAGACTTAAAAGCTGATTTTACTTTTGCTTTTAATCCTTGTTTAGCAGCTCTTTCTGATGGTGTTAGCTTTGGTTTGGCTGTTATCACTACGGTTTTCTTCATAACCATCTTTGGATTCATTGAATGTTTCATGATTATTATTTTTTAGGTTTTATTTTAACTAATTTTTTTACTATTACAGCAGCAGGCTTTCGTTTAACATTTTGTCCTTCATACCTACCCATTCTTACAACAGGACTTTCGTTAAGACCGCCTTTGCTACCACCTAAACCCATATTATAACCAGATTTATAAGCCATACTATCTCTTTTATTAGGTTTTATGTCGTTTCTATTTTCGCCTGTCATTTCTCTTTTTTCCAAATTAACACCCATTCTTAAATTTTTATAAGTTGGTTCTTGTGTTTTAGGCTTAACAATAACTTTAGTAGCTTTTACAGTTACTTTTGGT
>Ga0049082_10000074_pt1 | contig 22465 bp, 20 predicted proteins | sample GreLakmeHU45MSRF_FD_66718 | JGI IMG/M metagenome (GOLD analysis project Ga0049082, IMG submission 66718) | Freshwater lentic microbial communities from great Laurentian Lakes, MI, USA - Great Lakes metaG HU45MSRF | ecosystem: Environmental > Aquatic > Freshwater > Lake | place: Great Lakes... | reverse complement strand
GCTGCTGCCGGAGGTGCTGCTGCTGCCGGAGGTGCTGCTGCTGCCGGAGGTGCTGCTGCTGCCGGAGGTGCTGCTGCTGCCGGAGGGGCTGCTGCTGCCGGAGGTGCTGCTGCTGCCGGAGGGGCTGCTCCGGGAGGCACTCCTGTTTCCGAGGGTGCAATTGCTCCCGAAGGAGGAGGTGTTGCTCCCGGAGGCCGTGTCCCAGAAGGTGGTGCTGCCGCTTCCGCCGCCAACTTCCCCTCCGGATCGATCCACTTCATGAGCATCGACGGCGACACCCCCTGTTCCACAAAGAGCGCCGGCACAATCTTCGAAAGCACGTGGTTGTGTAGGTCCGTAGGAAAGAGGGCCAACAGTTCCGTGATCTTGGCAGTCATCGTGATCTTGGCCTTTTCGAAGCGCTTGATTTCGTACAGCGGTCCCTCGAGGGCATTCTGTGCCCTATCATACGTGTACTTGCCATCCTCGTAGACCTCTGTGAGGTACTTGGTGCGCGGAAAGTTGATGAGCTTGGCAATGCGATCGAGGGTGCCTTGGCCAATCGGCTTGCTTGCGTAGGCGGCCGCGAGCCTGATGGGGTTGTAGCCGGCCGATCGAATGGCCATCTGTTGCATGATCTTGGTGGAATTGATGGGATCGGTCGCAGCAAGGCCGCGGTCCTCGAAGTAGTACTTTTGGAAGTCGGCCAGAAGCTCGGCTTTGGCCATGTACGTCGAGCGCTTCTTCACATCGGTCTCGCTCCCCGGAGTCTCAGCAATGTGCTTGACGCCCCGGTTCTCCATGTAGTCGTGCAAATCCTCGTAGATCTGGTTCATGAACGTCTGGTGCGGGGCAATGTTGCTCATCTTTTTCAGTACAGTCAGATCCGTGTCCATCTCTTCAATGGACATCTTATCGGGTATCAGGGAGTACAACAACGTCATGACATCGTAGACGGTGAGCGTGTCGGGGAGGAGGGTTTGGGGGTCGGCTTTCGGTGCTTGGGCGTCGGGTGGTGGTTTTGTTGGTTGTCCAACTTGCGAATCTTTTTCTACAAGTTCAATGCCCTTTGCTGTAATACCACCATAATCTGCTTCTTGTGCGGGTGCTGGTGTTGGTGCTGGTGCTGCTTCTTGTGCTGGTGCTGCTTCTTGTGCTGGTGCTGCTTCTTGTGCTGGTGCTGGAGCGGGAGCGGGTGCTTCTGCTGGTGCTAGTGCTGCTCCCATGGCTCCAACAGCATCTTTCAGACCATCTACACCTCCACGCATCACCTTCCGACTCTTCCGAACAGGCACCTGCGCCACCTTACGATCACGGTCCTTGCTAGCTGTTTTGCTCACCATCCTACAGTGTAGGCGTTAACCAACCTCTGCAGACTCTATCCAGTCTTGATAAAAAAAAGCGGGTACAAGAAGCTCAAGCAAGCAACGCCTTACTAAGCCCGCAATGCCACAAACGACGTCATGAGCCACAACAGGAACGTCAGGTTGCCCGTCATGCGAATGGTCTTGCGCCGCTCCTCGAACGTCATGTAGGCCGCGTTCTTGTCGCCCTGTGCCTCCCTCAAGATGAAGGGGATCGGCAGGAGCAGGAAGATGAGCAGCACATGAATGATAATGCGGGGCAATGCCTTGGCGCTCTGCGTGTTGATGTAGAAGAAGAGGACGTGGAAGAAGAGGTCGCGCTTCCCGATGTTCGTGATGATGACCCACAGTGCGAAGAGAAGCAGGTAGATGATCACGTAGAACACGATGGCCGTCTCCTTCTTGTTGACCATGCGGTTGTTGAGCGCCCACTCGAGGAAGGTCAGCGAGAAGCCGCGCAGCGCAAACGTGACCGCAATGAAGATGATGCGATCCGTCATAGTGGCGTCCATCGTCTCGGGCGTGAAGATCGGGTCATTAAGCTCCTTCTTCGCCACCAGCGCTTGTAGAGGAAGGCTGTCCTTAACGGCCTCGAACTTGTCGGCTAGGTCGCGCCAATGGTTGCCGCCGCCGCCTTGACCGGGGGGCGCTTGATCCGTCCCTTTACCAGGCTCTTGACCGGGCGTAGGCTCTTTGACAGTCGACGGGGCCGCAACAAACGCCTCCTCGCCCGCCACAGACGCCAGCGCCCCGATCTCCTTGCTGATCGAGTTCATGTGGTCCTTGATCTGCTGACGTTGGTGCCGCGACAGCGTCTCGAGCCCGAGGACGCGGTAGACCACGTTGGGGTCCCCGGCCATCAGCGCCATCGTAAGCTGTACGTAGAAGTTGAAGCGCTCCGGGTTCATCGAGTACAGCTGCTCGTTGGTCAAGAACGAGAACGACGACTGCGGTTGCCCGACGCCCGTGATGTCGCTGAAGCCGAACTTGGCCCGCTCTGTCATGTTCTCAAAGTCGATGGGGGGTGCCATCGAATGATTCTTTGTTTGGTTGCGGGCGGTTCTTCCCCCAAACTCTATACTAGAAGCGATTCTTTTTCTGAGGGAGGCTCAATCAAGCGTCCGGAGACACTCCGACGGACACAAGGACCGAAAGGACCCACACGATGACGATGGCCGCCAAGAACAGTAGGAAGATGATCAGAAACATCCGCACCATGCCAGCGCCCTCTTGTTGCATGTTGTCGAATCGGCGAAACTGCATGAAGAGCGGCCATAGAACGGTGCTGATGACGGCCAGCGAGACGGCCACGAGCCAGCGGAACCAGCGGCGCATACGTACCTCGCTGGCGTCGTGCCGCCGGAGCTTTGACATGACGTCGCGTAGGGTCGCCAGGGCCGCCGTTTCAGCGGCCGTCTTGCTCACCGCCTCCACCTCGGGAAACTCGGCGCCCTTGTCGTGCATCATGAACTCGAACATCGTCGTAATCAAATTGGTATCTTCGCCTTGGGAGCCCTTGGCCAGCACATGGTTACGTTTGTAGATGGCCTTTAGGGCGGCCAGTTGTGCTGTAGTGAGGGTCACGTTCTCGAACTCGCTCTTCAACCTCTGATAGGCCACGAGGACGTCGTTGTAGGCCGTGGTGCCCTGAAACGACGTGAGGGCCAGAACGGCGGCCGCAACGCCCCAGATGACCGCCATGAGCCCGACGAACGACGTGCGCCCCAGCAAGAAGAGGTCGAAGCTCGGGCCGCCGCTCGAGAGCATCCACATGGCCACAAAGGCCAGGCCGGACACGAGGGCCGACCACAAGTGTTTCGTAAGCGGCTCGACCGGGATCGCATTGACCTTCTTGGTCTCTGGAGTCTCGACGAGCTTGGTGAACAGCCGCGACCCCTTATCGACGTTCTGATTGGCCACGCCCTGCAGCAACCACGATGTTGTGAGGCCCGCAGCGACGACGTACACGATCTTGCGCCACCATGCATCGAGCGTCGTCTTCCACGACAGCCAGCCCACAACGGCAAAGGACACGATGATGCTGACCGCATAGGCCACGCCGCACATCTGCGCCGCCGCATTGACGAGCTTGACCTTGTCGTTGTAGTAGTTGAAAAGCTTGTAACGCGGGGTGTCGCGCTCCATGTACGAGTAGTCGCAGGCCTCCATAAGCTGCTGGCCAATCGCGATGCGCTGGTGGCTCTCGACGACGATCATGAGCGTTAGGATCCAAGCGATAAAGAGAATGATGGCAAGGCCACCGCCCACTATCACGGTTGTCCCCACCATTGCACCACGGATCTTCTTGTTCGGCTCTTCGGTTTGTGCGAGAGCCATGCTGTATTGCTCTTGTACGTAGGCCACGGCGGGGTCCTTGGAGCCTTTGAGGTGTTCCTTGAGGTCGTTGGCAACGTGATTTGTGACATTTTCGGCAACCCCATCAAATGCTTTTCTCATGCGACCGCGATCTGGCTTTTCCATGTCCTCAACCTGAGACATATCCATCTCTCTTACTCAAGAAGCATTCAAAAATAATAGCGCACAGCCCAGCCTAAACAACCATCCACCCCGATGCATGAAGCCGCCATCCGATGGTGGCCACGATCACCGGAAAGGCCGTCAGAAACTCGAGGCCGCGGAAGACATTCTTGAGGCGATCGATCTCGTTGTAGAGGTTCGGGTTGCGAATGGCGTTGAGGTTCTTGAACATCGCGCCTAGATTTGCAGTACCGATCTTTGCGGCGCTGTCGGCCCATTTGTTATCGTCCTTCGGCACGAAGTAGCCCATCTTCTCGTCGTTCGGGAGCTTGCTCCACTCGATCGGCTTGGTGTCCCGGCTCGATGGATGCACCAGGAGCCAGCGGTGCATGATGGCCTTCTCAAAGGCGGCAGGCATCGCATCGAGGAGCGCATTTTCAGCCTTCGCATCCGTCACAGGCATGTTAGCCAAGATCTTCGTGTCGTACTCGTTTTTAATCTGGTCCGTCATGTGCGCCAGAGACGTACGCTTGCCGTCCCCCATGCCGACGACCGTAGCCATGACCGTCTTGGTAATGATGAGCAAGATGAGCAAGGTGACGCAGAGGACCGCAAATGACTTTGGAAATGCGTTGAATGGGTCCTTCGACCACACCACATAGCCCAGCGTCCCGACAATCACGATGACCGCAATGATCCAGAAGGCAAGGAAGGCCTCGTGGCGCGGCTTCTTGACGTCGAGCTCCTTGAAGAGCCGATAGAGCTGGTACCGCGTTGTGTCGCGCTCCATGATCATGCCGGACTCGGGGCATTCCTTCTGGATGTCGTGGGCGACGTAGATGCCTTTGCGCACATGTAGGACGTTGTAGACAAAGGCGATGTGGGCGGCCATGAATGCCACGAGCACCCAAGCCATCGGCGACGTGAGGGCACTCGAGAGCACTGCGTCCTTGATTGCTTCGAGCTTTCGAAAGGACATTGGGTTGGCTTGGACTGCTCCTTATTCCTTACTCCTTACACCACATGCATATTAAATCACTCGGGTCTTCAAACCTACCCATCCTACCCAACCATAACTAGCACACCCACGTCTTTAAGCCCCTTTGCGCGCCGTAAGCCTCTTCATAGCCTCTAGCATTCCGCCCATGGCGGCACCCACCCCAGAACGGTTGACCATGATGTACGTCGCCACAACAATGGCCGCCACGATGCAGACCCAGAATATCAGGCGGTCGCGTAGGTAGCGTTTGAAGGCCATGAAGACGGCGCTCGGACTGCCGCCCGTCTTCCAGTTAAAGTCGTACATGGTCTTGAGCTTCGCGTTTAGGTTGGACATCATGTCGATCAGGTAGGCGTTGGTCTCCCACATGTGAGGGGCCTCGCTGCCTGCATCGCCTGTGACGCGGTTGTAGTATGATCGGGCCATGTTGGCGTCAAAGACGTTGGGCACGCCGTTGCTGGCGTCGAGCGTGAGGACGTTGACGTAGAGGGTCAGATCAAAGTCGGGGCTGTTGACCGGAAGGCCGTCAAAGTATCTGTATACCGGCGTCGCCATGAAGCTCTCGACCGTGTTGTATTGGTTGAAGTAGTAGTTGAACACGTTGAACGTGAACATCATTTTGGCGAGGTCCTTTTGCGACCGAGGGATGCTGGCCTGTTGGGCCACGTAGTCCTTGAAGTTGCGCCCATGGTCGCGGACACTGGACAGCAGTGCCTGGTAGAAGGCGATGTTGTCGGGCGCATTGTAGATGTTGCTCTTGAGGTGCCGCTGCAGGTCCTCGAGGTCGCCGAGCTTTGACTCGAATACGCCGCCCACGACCTCCTTGTTCAGCCGGTTCCGGTTGAAGACGAAGTAGTAGACCAAGGCGACCACGAGGACTACTACAAAGAGCACCATGACGAAGATGATCCACGGGTTGTTGAAGGCCTTGATGACGTCCTTGATGTCGCCGCCGTCGAGGGCAAGCTTGATGAGGATGCCAAGAATGACCTGAAGAAGCAGGATGGACAGCATGTTGACGCCCATGCTCATGATAATGTTGATCGGCCCGAGGTGCTCGACGAAGACGTTGAACTGCGGGTCCTGCTTCAGTAGGCGGTGCTCCATGGTGTCGACGAACATGAGGACCCGATCCGTTGCACGGGCCGACGGCACGTAGTTGCCCAGCTTGCGCACGTCGAACCAGGCAAAGAAGACCATGGATATGGCGGCGCCAACAGTGATCGCGGCAAACACAAGGTACATGTAGCTGAAAATGTTGCCGGCGACCTCGTTCTTCGTGACGTCGAGCTTGGTGGGTGCCTCGGGGTCTTTGGGTGCGTCCTTGGGCGCGTCCTTGGGCGCGTCCTTGGGCGCGTCCGTAGTCGGCATCTCAGGCTGTACATCTTCAGCACTTAACCCCTTTGCAGCATTTGCAACGGCCTGAGAAGCAGCGGACACCGCAGAAGCAATCGGACCTGCAGCAGCAGGAGCGGGAGCAGGAGCAGCCGCGGCAGGGGCAGGAGCAGCACCCGCCCCACCCGTCAAGAGGTCCTTGCCGTCCAGTCCATTCACCGGCACGATGTCACGTGCACCAATGATCACCTGGGTCGGATTTGGGTTCGGGCTCACGATGCCGTCGGTCACGCTGGCCACCTCTTGTACCACTTGCGGCCATGTAGGAATGCCGGCCAACGCATCTTGGATGTCTACCCAGGCAACATTGTTATAGTGTGACATGGACTAGACCTACTTACTTATACCTTCCCTTACTCATTGACTCGAAAGTATTACACCCTCGCCTTAAAAGCCGCCGAAGCAAGCTAAACGTCGCCTTAAAAGCCGCCGAACGACTTGACCTTTCTCTCGAGTATGAGCGGCACGATGAACAGGATCAGCAAGCTCCCGGCCGAGATCATGCGCGCCTTGCCTTCGAGCACGATGACCGAGAAGCCCATCGCAATGAAGATGAGGACTAGAGGCATCAGCTTATGGACGCCGGTGAAGATGCGTGAATAGCCCGACGACAGCTCGTGGCGGTACGACATTTGCTGGCCAAACGACGACGTGCTCACTTGTTGCAGGAGGTCGTTCGAGATGCCACGCATGCCGGCGTCGATCTCATTGAAGTACTTGGCATGGAACTGGGCGAACGTGAGCTGGCTGCCCGGGCAGCCGTCGACCGGGCAGCGGAAAAGCTCGTTCAGAGCCGCCACGTCGTCGTAACTCTGCGTCGACGCGTCGGCCGTGAAGCGATTGGTCGGCGTCATGTCCGTCGAGAACGTGTTGCCGCTCTTCAAGTTGACCAGGCTGAGCGCGTTGCCGAGGCCGGCCAGGCGCGTGCGTAGCATGTTGGATGCCGACAGGCTGTCGACGATGCCGGCACGTGCGGCATTGTCGAAGCTGGCGACGTTGGTGGCAAAGTAGGACGCGAGGCGGTACGTCAGCATCATGCGCACCATGTTCTCGACGCCCGAGGGCGAGTCTTCAAAAGATCGCTCGATGGTCATTGGCGGCCACGCGTACGGGTTGACCTTCCACGAGCTTTGCAGGTACGCCTTGATGGCGCCCATGAACTCACCGTCGTGGGCGGCCAGGTTGTTAGCCAGGAGCAGCTCGTAAGAGGCCCCCGACGTCGCCGCGTCCAGCTTCTTCAGCTTGGCCAGGTACATGAAGAAGGTCAGGGCGATCGATATGTAGACGACGGCACAGAGCACGATGACCATGATCCAGACCTCTTTGGGAATGGCGTCCGCCGGCTCGGGCTCAATACCGCGCTTCTTAAGGACCAGGTCGGCGCGGTACTTAAAGGCGATCAGGGCGATTGCGAGGAGCATGAGGGCGATGATCGGGATGTGGAAGGCAAAGATGATCTTGGCGTAGAAGAGGCCCTTGCGCTTGAAGGCATCGCGTGCCGAGTTGACCGAGTTGATCATTTGGTCGCGCATGTCGTTACGGGCAATGTCCTCGTAGCTTGGGTCCGACGGGACCTTGAGGGCCGCGGCAAAGAGCGTCGTGAAGATGAGCGACACGTAGTAGAGGATGAGCGCGATGACCAGCAGACCGAAGGCGCCGTAGATGATGGCGACCTTGGGCACGTTGGCGATGATCTTGGTGATCTTTTGCAGAAGGGACTCCTTTGGACCTGCCTCGGCGTTGGCGTTGGCGTTGGCGTTGGCGTCCGTGTCGGCCGTTTCTGTCGCTGCATCGTAGTCTGGTCCGGGTTGGACTTGGCCTACAGCGTCGCCTACAGCACCACCTGAAGAGGCCGTCAAGGCGCCAAAGGCACTCAGAGTACTCGAGTTGAGCGCGGCCGTCTTGGCAAAGGCATTGTTGCTCGCGGTGCCCATGTCGTCGATCTTATCGCTGATCGTGTCCTCGAAGGCGACGTAGGCAATCAGGATAATGGTACATACGAACATGATGCCTCCGAACACAGCGGTAAAGATGCGCGCCGTCTTCTTCTTTTTGGCTTCCGGCGATGCTTGATTTGAGGTCGGACTCGCTTTATACAGTGTCATGGTCTTGACTTGACCTATCCTAATACTTATCCCAAACACTCTACACGGTATGTGTGATAATAAAGAAAGAATGGGTGCTACTAACGCGCGGACTGTATCGAACGTAGGGTCACCATCTTGCCGTTCATGCGGACGTAAGCAGCGCCACGAGATCCCCGGTAGACGATGCGCGTCTTGCCCTTGATGGCGATGCGCTCGGCCGTTTTGACTGGGGGTGCCACCTTCGCTGTCCCGGGTGCCACCTTGTGAACCCGTCGCTTGCCGCCCTCCATGCCCAAGAGCCGTCTCTTGTAGGCTGTGTACTTGCCGACGACCTTGTCGAAGCGGAGCAGTTGGCGGCGAATGGCCCAGCCGTAGCTCAGGAAGCCCTTGCTCATGCACTTGGTGGGCTTCTCGTCTGCCGCAGGTGCCCGGCCTTTTGCACGAATGTTGTTCATGTTGGCGTAGATCTTGTACATTACCTTGAGGAGCTTGTTGAACTCGGGGACGTAGGCCTCGGGCGGCTCATTGTTCACGATGTCGCCCATGTTGACCTTGAGCAGCTCCATGCGCACGTGAAGATCGTCCTCGAACCTGACATAGATGTTGCGGCACGTGTCGAAAAGGTCAAATGATCCGAAGATCTTGGTGTCGGTGGCCGCGTGCTCTGCTGCTAGAGCGTTCGCATCGGGGTGTAGCAGCGTGTCGCTGACCGCCCCAAAGGCGTCTGCCACATTGGCGAGGTCGCCATTGAGGGCCTCTGCAACGCCGCCTTTTTGACTGATCTTGCCCTTGTTGCCGCCGCCAAACGTGCCCTTCTTCAAGCCAATGAACATCTCGGCCAGGTGCTTGATGGCCTCTTTTACAGGGTTCTTAGTGATCAATGCCAGTGGCCCATGGAGCGAGCCAAGGGCAAGGCTTAAGAATGCCCGAGGGCCTGGGCGAATGCGACTGATCTCACGTAACTTATTGTAGCTGGCACCTACGTCAAACTCATTGCTGTCATTGCTGTCATTGCTGTCATTGCTGCCATTGCTGTCATTTGTGGATTGCCGTGTGAGAATGTTCGTGACCTCCTCAGGGCGCATGCATGCCTTCGAGATCAGGGAAGACACAATGTCGCCCACCGATGTTATTTTTTGTTCAAGGCCAAGGAACCCGCCCTTCTTGACACGGCGGCTACCCCCCGCCTTTCCAAACGCCTTTAAGGGCATACTCATCATCGCCTTCAAGGAGCTGCCATCGAAATTGGTGACTGTGCTTGTCAGCTTGCCGATAATGGCAAGAACAAAGCGAATAACGGCGCCGCCAATGACCAAGGTTAGAATGCCACCAATGGCAACAGCAATGGCCAAAGGCACGAGGACAACACCTCCACCAATGATGGCAGCAATCTCTGCACCGCCACCCTCGATTTTGGCCCGCCGAGCACCACCCGCGACCTGTGCTCTCAAGGCCGCCAGCATCTCGGCTTCTTGCTGATCCGCGGCACCATCAGTGATCTCAGTCTTGTCCTCCGGGATGTAGATGGCGTCGTTTGCAGGCTTAAAGGAATCGTTGGCTGCGGCGTCATTGTCCGTGGCCTCGATCTCTGCATCAATCCCGTCCTTGGCATCAATGCCGCCTTCGGCCGCAACGGCCGATGCAAGACGTTGCTCAATCTCCTCAAACGGTACCGGCTCTTGTGCATCCATAGTGTTCCTACTTCCGTCTTATCCAAAGCGTAGGAAATCTAAAAATGAGTGAGAATGGCTGGCATGGTTAGTATCTGGGACTTAACTTAAACCGCCTTTAGCATCCACAAGCACAGAAGCACGATCAGCGGGTACGAAAGACGCACCAGGAACTCTTGCGACGTCGTGAGGAATGCGGCGCCGATGTAGCCAGTGAGGTAATGAGACGACATGCGGTCGAGCGAGATGGCGAGCAGGACGACGAGCGACAGCACGATCATCTTGGCCACCTCGCCGCGCTTGCCGGCCAGGCGGTCCCAGTAGGACGGGCCGGAGTACAGGGCCGCGCGCGGTTGCGGAGCGTTGTACGTCGGCTGCGGAGCCGGCTGTTGGGCGAGGGCCATGGCCGACGCAGACGGCTGGGCGGAAGAGGGCTGAGCATATCCGGAGGGCTGGGCGTACCCAGGCTCCTGCATTTGCTGAATCGCCGGTGCCGGCGGGCCGGGCGGGATCGAGGGATCGTAGGTGGGCGCGCCGTAATTAGGCAGCGAGCTCAGTTGCGACGAGCCGCCGCTGTAAGAGCTGCCGAAGCCGTTGAAGGAGTCGCTGCCGTCTAGGGTGGCAAAGTAGGCCATTTGCGGGCGGGTCTACTGTAATCTACAGGTAGGTGGGGCTTTTTTTGCTGAGCAGGGGCAGAGGGAAAGGGAAGGAAGGCAAACCAGGTGCCATGCCCGCCGCAGCCATACATCCCGTCATACGTCGCATCCACCAAAAGCTCCATGAGCTCCAAGAGATCGCCGATAAGAAGGCCTCGCAGATGGAGCGCAGTAACTACAAGAAGTACGCGGGCCTCTTTGACGCCGTGGTCGCCTTCCTGAAACGCAAGAAGGTGCTCCTGTACGGTGGCGCCGCCATCAACGAGCTGATGCCCAAGGCCCTCAAGATCTACAAAGAGGAGACGCTGCCCGACATCGACATCTTTTGCGTGGACGGCAAGAAGGTCGCCGAGTCGGTCGTGAAGCACTTCAAGAAGAGCGGCTACACGTTCACCAGCGCCAGCGAGGCCCTGCATCCCGGTACGTACAAGGTCTTTGCCGAGGGGATGCAAGTGCTCGACGTGACGTCGCTGTCGAAGAAGGCCTTCAAGCGTCTCGGTGATGGAGGTAAACTGTTGGACAACGGCCTGCGTACTGTGGACCCCGAGTTCCTACGCATGACGCTACACGTGATGTTGTCGCAGCCGCGGGACAGCCATCGGTGGAGCAAGGTGCTTGCGCGTACTGTGGCCTTCTACGAGGCGTTTCCTATGAAGGCCATGAGCTGCAAGGCGACGCTGGCCAAGGCCGAGCTCACGCCGGTGCAGGTGGCCAAGATCGTGCCCGAGGGCTTTCACGAGAATGTGGCGGAATGGACGCGAGGCTCCGGTGCCAACGGAAGCAACGGCGTGCTCTTTGGCAGCGACGTGGTCATGCAGATGCTGGGCATGCCTACGGGTGTGGTATACAAAGGCGTGGCGCCCATTGCGATCCTATGTACCAAGGCCACCGACGTCGCAGCAAAGGACTTGATCGCGCATCTTACGCAGCTGACGAGCGTGCGGCCTACGGCGCCCACGGTGCCCAAGGTGCCCAAGTACGCACCAACTTATGCGCTGGTCACAACCGACGCCGATGAGTTTGTGCCGGCACGTACCACGCTCATGGTGGGCAAGCAGCCCCTGGTGTCCTTCTATGAGGCACCGGCGTGTCTTTCTTACGTTGAAGTGGGCATGTATGGGCACACGGGTGGGCATAGCCAAGTGGGCATGAATGGGCTCAAGGTGGCATCGGTCCACACGACCCTACGTATGATGATGTCGCACATGTTCTCGGAGCAGCCGGACCTGGTCGTGGCCGCCGTAACGCAGCAATGCCTGATCAACCTGCTGTCCATTCTGATGCTGAACACTATGACGGGCTCCAAGAAGAAGCTGCTCCAACAGTTCGTGCTGCAGTGCTACGGCAAGCAACCTGGTGTGGCCACGATGCGCCGCAACCGCATGAAGCGCCTGGCCGGGCTTGAGGCGTCCATTTAGGCTTGGCTAGGCTCGGCGCTGCTTATTATCTTTTCGAGGGGTAAGAACCATCATTCTAACCAACATGCTATCCACGCGTGAGCTCGTGCTAATTGCCATCTCGCTCGTCCTACTTCTAGTGATTGTGTACCTCGTGTACCGCGGTTGTGCTTGCATGCGCGAGGGCTTCGAGGGCGAGGAAGCCAACGCCGACATTCCGGCGCTCGAGATGTCCCGCGAGGAGGTGGCGCTGTTCGAGGACCTGAAGTCCGAGAAGTACAGCGCCCAGGAGATCGACCGCATGGTGGCCGAGGGCGTCATTGACCAAAAGCTGGTCGAGAAGTTCCTGACGCGCCTGGACGCCGTGGAGAGCACCAAGCCGGTGGCCGCCAAGCCGGCAGCTGCTAAGAAGGTCGCGGCCAAGTAAGTGGCAACAGTATTACTTTTTGTAACTTGATAAAAATGATTGAGAAGTCTTAGGTTTGCTTACAGCTCCAGGGTACGCTTGCCAGAGGCCGCCGCCCTGGCGCGAGCTTGACGTGCGACCGCAGCCGTGCCAGTGGACGTGATGGAGCCTGGGCCACGAGCACTGCGTGCCTCCGAGATGCCGGCCATGTCCTTGACGTCCTCGATGATGCTCACGATCTCCTCGTCGCTCATGGACATTGACTCCATGCGCTGGTTCATATGCGGTGGCTGCACCGAGATGTTGGAGTGAGGCGGAGGCGCTTGACGTTGGTAAGGCGGAGGCGGAGCCTGCTGGCGGGGCATTTGTGGCATCGGGGTGGAAGCCTGCGAAAAAGCCTGGGCCGGGCCGCCGCCCATCATGCCGCCGCCAAACATGTTGCCGATCATGCCCATGATGCCGCCGCCGCCCATGGGCTGCTGCTGCTGTTGAGGCAGAGGCGGCGGAGGCGGAGGTGCGCCCGACGCACGACGTGCATCCATGTGCGAGTTCATGGCAGCAGACTGGAACTGCTTATAGAGGTCCGGGTTGGAGCGCAGCACGGCCTCGACGTCGGGCAGCGGCTGCTGACGGAACATGGACTTGGTCAGGTGGAACATGAAGGCCGAGCCCGACAGCGACAGCATGAGGCGCAGCTCGGGCGCCATCTTCTTGCCGGTGCCCTTGTACTTGTCGTGCAGCTCGGTGAAGATGTCGTTGTAGTCCTCGATGCTGCCGTGCACATTCTCGCTCCAGCCGTCGAGACGTAGGTCGAAGGGGTCGAAGCGCGTGTTCAGGAACTCCATCCCCGTCACGAAGGCCACCATCATCTTCTGCTGGAACCGGATGCTGGCATCGAGCTCCTTCTCACGTAGGACGCGATGGTACTCGGTGCGCATGTCGTCGATGTTGCTTTCCATCGTGAAGCGGCGGGGCAGCTGATAGCCGCGGCTCTCGAGGCGGTCCATCTGGAACAGGATCTCGCGCTTCTCGTTGTGTTCCGTCTCCATGCGGGCCTTCTCGGACTGATAGCGCTGGCTGGCGTCGGCGGCGGGCGAGCTGCCGAAACGGGGGGCACCGTTCCAGCCGCCACCACCTCCGTCCCCACCGTCCGTCTCTGTGCCGGTCTCCTCGCTCTCGCCAATGGAAGAGCCGGAGCCGGAGCCCGAGCCCGATCCGGAGCCCATGGAGAGCACGTCACCCGAGACCTTGCGCTTGTTGATGAGCATGTCGGCGCCCGAGTTGTTAAAGTTGCCCGAGCTAAAGCCGTTCATGAAGCCCGAGGGGCGGCTAGGGATTTGAAAGGCAGAGGGGCGCGAAGCCGACACCTCGATGATCGAGTCATCGTCGTCGCTCAGCTCGATGCTCGGTCCTTGCATGGCGGCTTAGAGTACCTTATCACAGTACTCTTTAAGTCCGTTTTTATGGGGTGGTGCCTGAACGCACGCGTCAAAGGCAGGAACGCTAAAGACAGGAACGCTAAAGACAGGAACGCTAAAGGCAATCCCAATACACCAAGCGATGCAGGTGGCGCAGCATGGCCTCGCGGTCGCCAATGAAGTACTCGGCGCCGCGGTCCAACGTGTACGTACGTCTGAAGGATCGCATCACCTTACGTTCGACCTTGCGTGCGTCGCGAACGTTGAAGGTGGCCACGACCACCGTGCCCTTAGGGTACTGACGCAGCCTGGCACCAAAGGCCTGGCACGTATAGCCGACCTTCCACACGGGCGTCCGCTTGCGCTGGTCCCGTGGGGTCTGGATCATGTAGATGACGCCCGACTGTCCTACCTTGCCTGCCTTACATATGGACTTTGACAGCCGGGGGACAGTATGAGGTCGGGTGCGGCGGGGGCGAAGAGCGTGGGAGTGCGGAGCCTTAGCAGAGGTCATGGCCGATCCTATGTAGGCTTCTATGCACGCAGATTCCTTTAAGCCCCGGTTGGTCCTAGTGATGGGCTTAAGGCTTATCGCGATATGCTTGTTTATAAGCAAACATGGTGGCAATGGGTAGCCTTAGCGGTCCTGGCCTACCTAAAGATGAGCGGTACCAACGCATCCTACAGGCTGTACCGTCCCTGAGTCCCATGGAGGTCGACGAGCTCTTCAAGATCCTGCACAAGACCAAGTGCGAGTATAGCCGCAACGACAACGGCATCTTCATCAACCTGCGTTGGGTGTGCGAGAAGGTTCTACGTAAGATCGAGCAGTTCATGGCGTTCTGTACGAAGAATCGCGTCGAGCTCGAGAAGTACGAGAAGCTGCGGCGCATCATGACCGAGAGCTTCGTGGTGCGGCAGCCACGTGCACGTATGTTTGGATATGGTAGCTACGGGGGCAAGTACCAGGCGACTGCGGCTGCAGCACCCGTTGCAGCACCGGTCAATCCGGTGGCTGTCATTGAACAGGAGGCCGAGCTTGACGTGGATGCTGACGCGGAGCTTGACATGGAAGAGGAAGAGCCTAACGTGGACATTGAGGACGCAGAGCCCAACACAGAGGTAGAGGCTGCGATCGAGCCCTCAGCTGCTGCACCGATTCCTGCACGTACAGCCGTTGCGACCGGGGCCAATACGACCATGAAGTTCTACTTGCTGAAGAAGCGCTTTGCTAAGGTGTCGGGCCAGAGCAGTCGGTTTGAGCAGGGGGAGCTTGTTAAGGAATAGGCAGACGTCAAGCCAACATGCACCTCTTATACCCCAAAAAAGGACCAAAGAACCCCACATCTATCACTTAAAGGCTAGAGCACGAAACACACATTGAGCAGACACTACACACAATGGGGTTCGAGGCACTCCTACGTATCTTGCCCGCGTCGCAAGAGGGCCCACTCGAGTTGTGTGCCGACGCGTCCTTTCAGGCGTGTGCCGAGTACCATGGGGCGTTCGAGCGCACGTTCGCCTTTGGAATGCCTGCAGGCTCTGGAATGGGCTCTAACAACCAAGGGCCGTCGACGTCAATGAAGGTCACAACAGCCCATGTGGGTTGGTTCTACCCGACGTTGCCGCATCTGTTGTTGGCCCGCGCGGACCCTTACAGCAGGACGTATTCGAAAGAGCGCCGTGACGATCTGGCCGATGCTCTGCGGACGCGGATGTTGGCGTTCTTGACGGACATCATTCACGTGTCGGCGCTAGGACGTCGCATTGCACATGATGCGACGTGGTGGTTCTCGCAGCCACGTGTGTGGGCCGATCGAGCCGGGCCCGAGCATTGGAAGGCACTACGTGTCGTCTTGAGCCACTTTGGCATGACCGAGGACGATGCGATCATTGGCCCTAGAAACCAGTGGCAGGCTCGGACGTCAGCTTAGGTTTAGGGTAGGGTTGGAACAACGTAGATCCACGTTAAAAAATGGATGTTCTTTTTGGTACTCTCATGGTAGTGTAAAGCCTGGTAGTGTTAAGAGCGTAATGGCGAAACAGTTGGAAGAGGCGTGGGCTGCAGCCATTGATCAAGAAGTCTTGAAAGAAGGCACATATGCAGACGCTTCATGTGTGCTAGAGATCGATGTGTTGCCGCCGATAGGTGAAGGGGAAGTGCTGGACGCCGGCCTATGGCCCATGACTACGTTCGACGTCGTTCGCAGCGTCCTCATGTCGCTGAGGGACGTCCGGGCCGAAGTGCTGCCCGAGCGGTGGGAGGTGCTGCTGATGGACGGCGATCATGCAGGCTATGCGCTGGTTGTGGAAGGGCTCGAGCGCATTCGGACGTTGTGCGAGACGGACAACCCGTGGCTCGTTGCGCACAAGTGGGTCATGACGCGTGTCGAGGACAGCGTGCGCTTCCCGCAGACGTACGTGGTGGGCCTGAAGGGCAGCGTGATCAACGTCGTCGACGTGGCATCGAAGGCGGCAGGGAGCTGGTGGGCCGCGGCCGACAAGTTGACTCGGCTTAAGAAGGAGTTCAAGTATGTACATCTGGAAACAGGCATCGTGTATCACTTGATCATGGAGCAGGGCGCGAACGGCCAAGGCTCAGAGGCAGGCTTTCGTCTCAAGGCACGTTGGAGCCACAGTGCGTCGAGGCGAGACAAGGCTAGAAGGGGTGCAACGGCCAAGGGTCCTGAGGCCGTTGCGGCTGTAGCAGCCGACGTCAACAACGTCCTACGTCATGGTCTACGTCTTGCGTCCATTGCACGTAACGAGCCGGTGCCCATGAAGGTGAACGCGAGTGCCGACGTGCTGGCGGGCTACAACAAGCTGATCAGCACGGCACGTCGCGGTGCAGGCCGGGGTCAGGCGCGTGGCCAAGACGGTCGGGCCTTCTTCGTGGCGCCCAAGCCGGTGACGCTAGAGCAGGTGCACCTGATCGACCCCGAGACGCGCTTTGGTGCGGTGTCGATCCAGAGCGACTACTGCGTGACGGACAAGGCCGACGGCGAGCGTATGCTGTTCTACGTCCACTCGGACGGCACGTGCTACCTGATCAACAACGCCCTGGACGTGCGCAACACGGGCATCGTGGCCAAGTCGTCTCGGCTGCACAACTCGCTGGCGGACGGCGAGTACATCGACGCCACGTCCATGCGGTTCCCCGGCCAGAAGAGCCTATTTGCGGCCTTTGATGTTTACTTCTTCAATGGCCACAGCTTGATCAATCGGCCTCTCATGGAGTCGGTGACGTCGGTTCGGGGCGGAGCCGGTCCTGGTCGCAATGACGGTCGCAACAACAGGCCGCAGACAGCAGAGCAAGGCCCGAGCGGCGCCCGTAACACGATCATGCGCGAGATGTTCGAGGACATCGGCATGTGGAACCTGTCGCAGTCGCCCATGTCGCTGACGATGAAGAATCACCGTCATGCCCCGGGGCCGGCGATCTTCAGGGCTGCCGCCGAGGTGCTGGCGTCGAGCGAGCGGCTGCCCTATGCCAACGACGGCCTCATCTTCACGCCGGCCAACCTGTTTGTGTGGGGCGTCTATGCCAACGGCCGCCCTGTGTCCATTGCGCCCGAGCTGGGCCGCTGGGACCGCGTGTTCAAGTGGAAGCCGGCCGATCAGAACAGCATCGACTTTCTGGTGCGGGACACCGAGCGCGTCAAGATGGTGGGGGCCCAGCGGTTCAAGGGATTCCAGCTGCTTTGCGGCCTCAACATGGGCAAGACCAAGCCGATCACGGTGCCCGAAGGCATGCGCTACCTGCACGATCCGGAGGCACGTGGCGAGGTGCTGGCGCTGCGTGAGCGCTACGAGCCGGCGCCCTTCGACCCGGTGTCCTATTACCAAGAGGGCGTGGACGTCGCGTGGATCCCGATCGACGGCGATGGCCAGTGCCGGACGACCGATGGCGAGGTCATGACCGACGAGAGCATCGTGGAGTTCCGGTACATTGTGGAAGGCGAAGGCGAAGCTGGCGGAGGCGAAGCTGGTGCCTCCGGTGCCTCCGATGCCTCTGGTGCCGGTTGGCGCCCCATGCGTCTACGTGAGGACAAGACGCGCCTGTATCGCACGTCGCACAACATATCGCGGGCCGCCAATGACATGGGCACGGCGCGCAACATCTGGATCACGATCTTCGAGCCGGTGACGCGCGAGATGGTGAGCGGTGCGGCAGATGCCATGAATGCGGCCGAGGGCGCCAAGGAGTCCAGCGTCGAGAATCGGTACTATGCACGCGACATTGCACGTTACCATCTGCTGTCCGTGAACATGCAGAACTTCCACAATCTGGTGGTCAAGCGCTTCATGTTTGAGTACCCAGACGTGTCTTACAGGCGTACGTTGCTGGAGCTGGCGTGCGGCCAGGCCGGGGATCTGCCGCGCTGGACGGACGCTGGGTACGCCATGGTCGTGGGCATCGACAAGAACCAGAACAACATCGAGGACCCGGCCAATGGAGCGTATGCACGTGGCCTACGTGTGCTGACGGAGCGTCGGGGGCGTCATCATACCGGCGAGCCGCCGGGCATGGCCTTCCTGATCGGCGATTGCGGGGAGCTGTTGTCGACCGGGGCGGCCTTCCGTGACGCGGCAGCCGAGGAGAGCGGGAAGCTGTGGTCGGCGTTGTCGGGCGGTAAAACATCGGCGGAGTATGTTCGGGCGATTGCAGCGGGCTTTCGTGAAGCCGGAGGCGGCAGCGGTAGCCGCGGCCTGCACTTTGACGTGGTGTCGTGTGAGTTCGCTGTGCACTACTTCTTCAAAACCGCCGAGACCCTCGACGCGTTCCTAACGAACGTGTCGGCCCATCTGCGGCCGGGCGGCTACTTCCTGACCACGTTCATGGACGGCGACTCGGTGAACGATGCGCTCGAGAAGGAGGTGGCGTCGGGCAGGGGGGGTGTCGTCAAGGGCGTCGTGGCCAACACTGTGATATGGGCAGTGCAGCGTCTATGGACCGGCGTGTACGATCCGGCGACCGAGGACGTCTATGGCAAGGAGATCGGTGTGTACCTCGAGAACACGCGGCAGACGATTACCGAGTACCTGGTGCCCTTTGACGTGCTCAAGCAGAAGGCGGCGGCGCATGGGCTCAAGCTGGACCGGAGCGAGACGTTTGGGCGCACGTTCGAGCGTGAGAGCGCGGCCCATAGCACGTGGGAAGACCCGATGCACCACATCTTCGACAAGTTTCGACGGGAGCCTGTGCAGCGTCGGTTCAGCAGCTTCAATCGGTGGGCTGTGTTCCGAAAGGCGTGAAACAATTGGTTGTCTCATGTAAAGGTGTAAAAGTGCAGCATGCCGTTCCGCGTCCATGACAAAACGGTTGCGGCAGTCAAAAATAAGCCGCGTCTCATCGGGAGCCTGCTCCACAGTGAGATTGCCAAGATGTCCGAAAAGGAATTGCGGAAAGAGCTCAAGAGCAAACGCGATGCGTGGGAGGCCCTGACGCGCCGCAACCAGGACATTGACGACGAGTTCATTGAGTCGGGACCCATTGCAGAGGTCAAGAAGCGACTCGAATGGTACGAGAGCGATGAGGCGTACGTGAGTGCGGCGCCTTGGCTTGTGGGACTGGTTAGGCGTTTGGTTTAGGGGGCTGCGCTATGTATTTTTTAAGCTTTTGCCATCTAAAGACAATGCAAGCTATGTGTAAGGTAAGGAGTGGTAGGCAGCGGATGGGCACGTTCGGACACGTCCCATGGTGGAACGCCGATTACACACCCGGGGCATCTGCCGTCATCAGACGTATGTTGGGGTTGATCGGGCTGCGTGCCCAACGCCGCCGCCAACCCGCCGCGGACGTGAGCGCTCTTTCACATGTTCAAGATACCACAAAGTCCAGCAGCTCAATGCCATAGTTGTTGCCCGGCCATTTAAATGCATTGGGGTGTGCAGCAAGGATAGAGCGAACATCTTTGTTGAAAAACAACATCTTGTGAAGCCACGAAAGTATTGGCTGAACATACTCATCTATGTTGGGCTTGTATTCAATCTGGTCATCTTCTAAGTACACTATTCCCTGAAACTTAGTTGCTGCGCCGCCAAAAGATAGACTTAGTTTGCTAACTTTCCATTTGACTGGCCGCTCACTTGAGTTTATAGTTATAAGCCGTGAGAGAGGAGTGGGCTTGCATTGCAACTCACATTCCAAATGTATTTGAGAAGAGCTGCCCATAAAAACGTGAGTCGAAATAATATAAAGGTTGCGGCGGCCATCATCACGAGTGCGTTGGCCACTGCTATTGCGCAACGGCCGACGTTCTCGTTTCAGCACTTCGGGCTTTGAAGTTTTAATGCTCTCAAAGAATGCAGTAGCGTTCCAAAGTTCGTGCTTAAAAAACTTGCAGGTGTTCGATAACATCACTCGCGAGCGAGGATACTTCTCGGAAAGCTTGTCGCAAATAATATCAAGAGCTTTCGCGGGCAGGAGCATTAGGTCGAACGACATTTTAATTGTTGTGGAATGGAAGCGAGTGTGTATTTTTTTGCAAGTTCGCAGTTCGCGAGTCTCCCCCCCACCCCCCGCCAGTCTCCCCCCACCCCCCGCCAGTCTGCATTTTCCTGTTTCATTTTCAGCTATTGACCCCATCTTGTAGAGCTACTTCACACGAATCGAATAAGCGCTTTGGCGCATTTTTCTGAGCTTTCTACGTTGAGTGGCTAAGCGCGACGTGTTAGCGTGTCGCTTGGCGCGCTTATGGACTAGGAAGCGCCCGCATCACCGCCTACGGCCGCGAAACCGAGTGCGAGCAATGCATTTGGGTCATGACTATGATGGGGGCGAAACGGGCGAAGAACACGACCAGTTTGCTGGGCATGTAAGGCTGCGCGTAAGGAGCAAAAATGAGGGGTTATGTGCGTGCAGGAGGCATGGGGTGGATAATGAGGGATTCTGCCTCGATCGTGTCATATGCCGCTTTGTAGTTGAAGCAGTTCAATCTCGTCATTGCTTGCATTCGCCCCTCTTGTGTTGATGGGGCTCTTTCGCCCATGATCAGCATATTGCCAAGAACACGTTGAATGATGTAGGTCTCGATGATGTTCTTGTTGACGGTCGTCCATTTGCCCCGTATCACTATTTCGATCGTTTTGTTCTTTTTGTGAGTGCGGACACTGTGGTTTTCGCGATGGTCGGGGTGAAAGTAGATGAGCTTGACAAGGCGTTGAATGCACATGAACGAGTCGGCAATCAAGGCATCTACGTCTTGTTTGGTGATGTAGGACAAGTTTTCGGAGCCAATGTCGTTGGGCATCCACAGATCGTCACTGTCGCCTTCACGCTTCCCAAGCTTATGACGCGCAACTTGCAGCTTGGAGTGAAAGCGCTTTCCGCAACTGCACACATAAGGGTTGACACGGTCGTCGTCTGGAAAATGGGCATACATGAGATCTTGAATGGGCACATTTTCAACCGTGGGCTCACATGTCCTTGCACTAAACAAGTGCTTCTTGAACATTGTGCTCGATTCGGTCGAAAAGTTGCAACGGCGACACCTTAGGATCGGGTACTCCGCTACTGACGCATTCTGCACCGTTGGAACCACTGGCACCGTCGTTGGAACCACTTTCTTTGGCGCCATTGGTGTTATCCTCAGCGCCTACTTTAGCTCCGGGTAGCTCAGTCTCCTGTGAAGTAGTATTGGCCACGTCTTTAAGCAATGGTTCTTTGTTTCGCATCTCAGTATCCTTTACGATAATGATAAACATGTTGCGTTTGACAATGTGATTCAGAGGAGATGCCGGATGTTTGACCTCGGTGCACATGTAGAGCATAGTGGCTCTATTTTCTTTGCTGTGATTGTTGAGAAACTCTGGGGTCTCATATGCTTCACTCAATTTCATGAACGAGTAATCAACCGCTTTATTAAGCACATAAGACTTGGAAGTGGGTTCCCATTTTCCATCCTTCATGATCTCGATAATGTTGTCGTGCTTACTGACGAGTCGTATATTGTGATTTTCAGGGTGGTCTTTGTTAAAATGTATGTGTCTAAACATGTCTACAATGCCCGAGGCTAGGTTCATGGCACATTGGTTTATGAACTCCTTTGTCAGATAGGATTGGTTATCCTTGCAAAAATCATTCACATGTCCTGGTGTAATGGCTACGGGTGTATTTGTTGAGTGAACTAATACTTGGTGATAACGCAAACCAGTGTGCGACAGGAACGACTTGCCACACAAACATGTATGAGGCTTTACTATTTGCGGAAAATGCTTTGAGCGTAAAGTAATGATTGATGGCGCGGCATCAGTCCCTCGACATGTATACTGGCGGAATAAATGTCTCTTAAAATTGGGTCTTGCGAGCGTTGTGTAGTCACAACGCTCGCACGTAAACATCATGAGGTGGCTGGGTGTTTGCTATGTCTTAGTTTACCCTTTTTCTTTAAGTAAAGATACATATATAAGGCCTGGAAAAACGACTTTTCAAAGGCACTCGCTGCAATACCCCGATCAGAAGGATTCCATTGGGGCCTTTCTGTACCGCCTCGTTTTTTACGTTTTGTCCATCTTGTACGAAACTTTAGGCAAGGGACCCTGATGACCCCGGACTTTGACCAAGGACCTGACGAACCTCTTTTTACCAGAGTTAATCATATATGTAGAATAAC
>Ga0049082_10000073_pt1 | contig 22787 bp, 25 predicted proteins | sample GreLakmeHU45MSRF_FD_66718 | JGI IMG/M metagenome (GOLD analysis project Ga0049082, IMG submission 66718) | Freshwater lentic microbial communities from great Laurentian Lakes, MI, USA - Great Lakes metaG HU45MSRF | ecosystem: Environmental > Aquatic > Freshwater > Lake | place: Great Lakes... | reverse complement strand
TTATTCAAATGCCTATCGTCGACATAAATTACCATCGGATAGTCCTGACGAACCAATCGCGAGAACGCTTCGAAGTAGACATCATTTGACCTACGGAACATCGGCGATGACCATTTAGATCGATCCAAATCAAAGAATGCTGTAACTAATGTAGCTTCGTTCATATTTTCACGTAGATATCATCCCAAGCCAGCTTTATCGTCAACTTATATCCTTTAGATTCTAAGAAGTGTTGGATATCAGTTTCCTGATAATTATTTTCAATGCTAAAAACCTTTATGTTCGTTTTATCAAAATCGATCGACTTAACAATCTGCAGTTCCGAGCCTTCCGTGTCGATAGAACAATAGTCAACGTCATATATCGAATGCTTTTCGAAGATACTCTGAAGCGTGATGACCGGGCACATAATGCGATTGATGCTACCACCATGCATCTTTACTTCATCGTTTATTCGATTGATGTGCATCTGATTGAATCGCTCCGTCAATCCGGAAAGCATCATAGCATAACCATCCACATACGTGAATTCTGATTCTCCGTTGTAATCAGAGACACACGCGTTGATATTCGTCGAACGCCGATTCTCAACTAGTTTTTTGAATTCAACCGATGCCGGTTCTATACAAATTCCATTCCAATTTCGAAAGCGTTCGAAAAACAGCGTATTAGAACATGATACGCCATCATGCGCACCTATGTCGATGAAAAACCCGTCTGTTTTTTGCTTCAAAATGTCATCGACAAATTTGTCTTGCTGCAGTTGAGAGAAGTATTCCATAATTCGTATTTCTAATCAGTTTATTAAGTTTTTTACGTGATGGATTCGATCGTATTGATGAATGATCGGTATAACAATATCATCGATCATAGGCAACTTGCTTTCATCCCACGTAGACTTCTCAGTAAGTTTGTCTTTGAACTTTTGATCACCGATCGTACCAAGATGAATCATGAGACCATCCGATGGCTTTGTCACGGCTATCTTTTCCTGACCAAATGCCGTGCCCATTAGCACATTGAATGAAGACTGATCTGATACACTGGCTGGATTATGATAACACATCGTAAACAGCATGAGGCAAAGTTCGGCTACGCATCTAACGTCTCCGCAGAGCACACCGACATTGCAGATCTCACGAGTCTTATATTCATCATAGACGTACCAGAAACCCTCCATGAGATTTCGATTTCCCCACGGTTCATCCTGATATGCGATACACTCACTTCCACAGATGATGCTTCTTTTTCGTTGTTCCATCAATCGTTCGATCAAAGGAAATGGATTCGAATGAAAATATACATCTCGACTATCCGTCAAAACAACATGAGAATACTTATCCGCTACAGACATGAGATACTTATATTGCAGTAAAAATCTAAGATTGTGCGGTGGCTTATTTGTATTCCGTATAGAATATGCAATCGCTCCAACCTGATTAACCGTACACGACTCGATTAAGTCGTTGGCTGGATTGATGAGAATGTTACATACGTCATGACCAGTCTTTTTTGCGGATAGATTCCAAGTCTCGATGTGATCCCAATTATAGCCTGCAGAAGATGACAGAAAAAGCTTTTTCATTTGGTTTCAATATAATTCATAATGAAATCTTTGATGATTTGCTTTCCATTCTTTATGTATACTTCAGATCTCAATCCTGCGAATGGATCAACAACTTTCATAGTTTGGCGTAGCGAATCATTAGATAGAACATCGATCATATGCTGAATAGATTTATTGATTGATTCAAGGCTCGATGAATCGAATGTGTGATATGAATTAGGATTAAACTCTTCATTGATATCCGATGCGCCCCAGTAATATGGCACGGTTCCAGCCATGAAGCACTCATAGATCTTCTCTGTTATGTAACCAACTTTAGATCTATTCTCGAATGCCATGCCATACATTGATCGTGAACTCAGATCCATCTTGGCATCAGATGACCATCCTATCTGACCGACCGTGTTATGAACGGCACCTCCGGAATCGCATAGTCCAATTGACGTGAGTGTTCTAATGACTTCTGTTCTCAATTGATTATTTGGATTGGATACGACGGCCGAATACTTCTTCGTATGTGTATTCTTTTCGAATTTGCGTCTCAATTCTTCAAATGATGAGCATGCATATTTTTCCATGTAATCCAAATGGTACATTGCATAGAGAGGAAATCTTAAGTATTTCACATCACTTGAAACATCTTTGATATGATCGAAGCCAATATAAGCTCCACATCCTGGAGTCGTTGATACGACGTCGTAACTCTCTCCGGTAAAGCAGATACTCTTGGATTCAACCGTATTCATGTCTTTATATGCCGGCGCGCCGGCCATCGGGGAAAACATCGACAGCACCAGATCGTACCTTTCTCCTTGACGCATGCCGACGTCTATTTTAAGATCTGAGGCAGATTCGCGAAGTAGTTTTGTAAAGAAACATTTTTCAGGATAATCATTTTGATCGAATCCCGGCCATATATTTACGTAAGCCATATGCATATTACGAATAATATCTATGCGCCACTGGTAATCCATCTGGACCATTCTTAAATTCGATAGCATCTTCCGGAGGCTTTTCACCAAAATGAAGATAGTGAACGGCGAACTTAGTCGTATAGTTTACCGTATACTTTGGCGATCGGGCTACGTGTTCTTTTGGAAGACTCGCCCAGAACATCCGATCACCGACGATACCATACTTATTCTCCTTATAGGTCCAACGGCCAATGACGCCAAAGGCATTTCGATGAATTACGTAGCAGTTCGTGTCACAAAAGTTGATGCCGTCAGACTCTGGACACTGAGCTAGAAGAGATTCATCGACACGACGGAGGTTTCGTCCAGTCGTCACGATAGGCTTATTCATATGCCGCAATGCTTCTTCAACATGATTCGGCTCATACCAGTTATCTGCATCGAGAAAGGCTACGGCGTCATATTCTTTTCGACATGCAATAATAGCTGCACCCACTGCTCGAGGAGTGTCTCCATAGTCTCCGCAGTTTGGAATAGCCATGTGCTCAACTCCCCATGAAGCATGATTGGCATGAGGATGACCATCCGCGACAAGCAGGTGTGTTACGTCTTTATGTGTCTGAGCCTTGACGGAGTTGATGCATCGAAGCATCATCGTCTCGTCTTCTTTGTAATATGGTGTTATGACGGCGACTTTCATAAATTTATTTAGCACCTTTCAGAGCAAAGGTTATTGCGCGGGCCGCTTCGATTTCCATTCCACGATTCTTGTACCAAGATCCATTATCGCGATCGAGTTCTCGACAAAGCGTGGAAATTTCAGAAGCCGTGATTGGATATCCTTTTCGAATAGCCGAAGCGGCAATAGATGACATGATAACATACATCAATCGATACCATCCAGTAGAAGATATTGATTCATATTGTCGAACCAATTCCCTTTTGACAAATGAACAATTCTTATATGATGTCCAAGAATACTTATGGGAGTTAGTCAATCGACTCCTCTGATATTTTTCAATAGACTTCTGCACATGTTCTGGAAGATTATCCAGAATACCGGGCTGCGCTTTCTCAATGTAGAAGTATTTTGACATCAGCTCCGGAGGATTTAGAATAGGGGCTTCTCGATGTGAGAAAATAAAGTTATGTGCATCTGGATACTGCGCAGGCACGTAATACATTCGAGAAAGATCTTTGGTCTGCGGATCGGCCAAAGACTTAAACTCTTTATTGAGAGCGAACCAGAAGTGCCGAATCTTCTCGGCCGGCACAGAACATGTTAGAGGAAGAACTACTCGAAACTTAGGATGCTCTTTCTTTGAAGATGCCGATGAATAACAGACGTGCCGGCATCCTCTAAAAGCCGCGATCGCATCTTCGAATCCGCCAGCCGGATACTCATCGACGTCGATCGCGGCCCATCCTGCCCAGCCTATTACGTTTGCATTAGCGCGAGTCATTCCAGCCTGAAACGTAGCTGGAGTGATGAGTGGAGATGCATTCGAATTAAACCTCTCATCTTTCCTAGGCTTGTAGCCAGGAGCCTTTGACAGATTATATAGAAGATCTTCGAGCTGATCGAACGATTGAAGCTCCATCTTACGATGGGTCTTATTATCGAAGATCGACTTAAATATTGTCAGTGCTACCATGTGCAACTAATGTACTTCAGATTGAATCAAATGTACAGCTTTATTTTTCAAAAGCCTTTGGAATGATTCCATGATTGCCTTGATGGGATGGAGATATAAACCCCGGCGGCTTTACGAGATCTGGAAGTCCATAGGGATTTGGTCGAGAAGCCTTGATGCCAATCTTCTTAGACATATTCGCTCTGAGCACCTCATCCCATGCTTTCTGTCCATCCACGCCATACGCATCTAGAGTGCCGATAGCGACGACGCAAAGGTCGATCAGCGCATCGACGATCTCTTCTGAGTTTCCCGTTTGTATAGCGGCCTTACCTTCATTGATCTCTTCCTGTAGAAAGTCAAATCGAAATTGAAGATATGCTTTTAGCTTCTCCGAATCGAGCTTCGATGTTGCCTCTTTCACACCATAATGAGTGTGCATTTCTGCGATATCACGTGGCCAGTTAGTATTCATTTATGTTTATGTCGTTATCGTTGCAAAGGTTAGTGAGATTATCTCGAGCCGCCTGCAGTGCATCATTGGCTTCTTTGGTCAGCCCCTGATATTTCATTTGAGAACGGAGATATTGATCCATATCCTCGACGACGTACTTCCAATCGAGCGCCTGAATAGCCGCGCGATGTTCACGTGATTCTTCTGGTAGATTAAATTCGAGTATTGCTTTCATAGTTTATCCAAAGAATTCTTCGAGTGAGCCAGAGTCTTTTGACGTCCATCCAATCGACTTTAGAATAATTTGAAGCGGCTCGAGGAACGTCTTATCAAATTGCAAATCGTAATCGATGAATTTGTGGAGACCAAATTCAATGGGTAAATCGATTGAAGCCGGAAACGCTATCACATTCTCATGAATATCATTTGGCACTTTCAAGTAGATGAACCGAATTTTATCTCCAGATTTAATGCTTTTATATTTGGATTCAAGTCCTTTCACCGAGAGGAGGTGATTGTATAAGAGCGAACCGCGCACGTGAATGGGTGTGCCCTTTCGATAGATCTGCGATTTGCATTCATATGTTTCTAAATCGGAGGTACCTCGAGGGAAAGCAATTTGAAGTGGAGGCAGACTAGAAAAGCTTACGCGAAATTCAGCAATTGTAGCCTGAGTTTTCTTCTCATCGCCCGACATGATAATCTTAAACATTCGTTTCATTTCACTTCGACATACGGCCGGAGTCGAAGACTTGATGGCCTCAATGCCCATTATCTTCAACTTAGGTTCGGCGTAGCGTACGCCCTCATTATCTAGGACGTTTAGAATGTATCGCTTCTTGGCTGTCCAGACACCGCGATCGGCAATTGCTTCACGCTTCATGACCATGCGATTTTTATAGGCTCTGGTAGCTTTGAATAACTTTTCAAAGATTAACTCAATTTCAGGACCGATTCCTTTCTCGTAGAACTCGTTGAGAAATGAAATAGGATCTGAGGGCTTGAATTTGTCGACAACATCTTTTAGTGTAACGTAGATGGAATCGGTATCGACAGCCAGAACTCTGTCCTTTTCCACTCCTATCATCTTTGAAACATACCGATTAACGGCTAATTCGGCCAGGCGAATTGCCGTCTGGCCGGAGAGTGTTATTCCCTCAGCCATCGCCAGATTGAAGTGACGGAAATACTTGTTTCCACAGGCTCCGAAAAGCGAATTTAGAAGAATTTTCACGGCCAGCTGCTCGGTGTCGAGCTTGGCAATTACTTTCTCGATGATTGGCCTGTCAGAGGAATCTTTAGACAGAGATTCGAGTAATCTTTTATTCGTAGAAGCTTCCTTTTTAACCTTCACTCGGCGTTCATATAGATCTTCAACAATGAGAGGAATGATGCCTTTGATATCCTTTCGAAAACATGCACCGTTAGCGGCCACACATACTTCCGGATCCTCTGAAAAGAGTGGTCGATCATTTAAGATTCGATCGATGATCATGTCTGGATTTACTTCCATCTTCGTCTGAGGAATATATGTTTCGGGCGACATGTTATATTGCACAATCAGGTTTGGATATTCAGAATTTACGTCACATGAAAGCACCCACTCATGCATTCCAACTTCAACATCTTTCACGTACCCGCCGGAGAATTGAGGAACATGTGCAGGCGGCTCGTCCTGAAATGGAACAATGCGATTTGAATTGGCCAACTTACGAAAGATGATTGAATCCCAGATCGCTGTCGTTCCTAGTGTGTCCGCGTAGTTCACGCCGCCCATGTAAGCCATCATTAGAACGAGCTGAATCAGACCTAGCTTCTCCTCCAGACGATCTACAAGTTCAACATCGATTATATTGTAGTTAATAAAATTTTGATGATCTGCATGATACAGATCGTCGAGCGTGCCCTCATATTCGAGTTTATTTGCATCCAGAACAACTTTGGCAATGTGATTCAGAGTATACTGTTCCTGTGCTCCATAGGTATATGCAAACTTCTGAAAGAGATCCATGTAATCGAGCTGTTGAATTCCGACGAGCTCGCACATAAGTTGTGCTTTCCCTCGGAGCTTCACCTCTTTCCTTTCAACTAAGTTCCATGGACTCATCACTCTGGCCGCCTCATCGCCGCCGAGATTTGTGATTCGAGTGACCAGATATGGAATATCAAAGGCTCGAACGTTCCAACCGGTGATAATATCCGGAGAATTATCCGGATGAATCCACCAACGAAGAAAATCTTCGAGCATCTGACCTTCAGTTTTAAACTGGCGATAGTCGATTGCATATCGTGTTGTGATAGCCTTCGAAGAGTCGTAGGGTTTCAAACCCCACGTATGACATGTGTTATCTGTTGAATTCTTTACCGTAATAGCCGTGATTGGATTTTTAGCTTCATCGACTTCAGAATAACCCCACGCTTCTTTACCCACCTCGATGTCGAGTGTACAGATTCGAATGAGCGCTGGAAGATATGGAACCGTCAGCGGAAATTGGGAGTAGATGAATGCCGGAATGTGCCGATCATTTCCATACACTTTAAAGCTTGGAACATCTTTATATGTCTCAACAAACTTTCTAGATTCGGACATCGAATCGAAATGCATTTCCTCAACCGGCGTACCATCGAGCGCTCGGAGCTTTGTTCTTGAAGGATCTTTAGATTCGAGGTAAAAAGTCGGGCGATATCGAACCTTCTCTTGAACTCGATTTCCTTTTCTATCATATCCACGAACCAACAGCATATTCATCGACCTGGCAACAGACGTGTAAAATTGGAGATTTAGCTTAGGCACTTGATCAATATATCATAAAGGTCCGTGAAGTAAACAATCAAATTACTCCATGGACCTTTATTTTACGATGATGCACTTTTACTGGCAAATGACATTTTTACTGATCAGTGAAACCGACTGATTCCAGTAAACTATCCCCCCCCCGAGGAATTTGAATTCGAATACTAGTATTGGGAAATACTTTTGAAAAGTTTTTGCCAATCACTCGGCATATCTTCAAATTTAATCACGTAAGCTTTGATGCAAGGTATCTTATTATTGATTGCTTTTTGCAAACGATGATGACCATCTGGAATTTGATATGTGCCATCAGTTTCTTTTAAGACGATGATCGGATAATCCAGGTTGGATTTTTCAACTCTGTCCAACACATGAGGAAGAGTTTTGTACTTATGAACGGCATACGGTTCAAGGATCTTCACGGCAATTTCTTGTACTGGCACCCGCTTTCGTTTAATTAGATCAAATACGTCTTTTATAGTCACAATGACTACTCTGCCGTCGTCCATCACGTCTCTCCAATAGCTGCATTCCCAATTACTCATATAAGTACTTATGTTAAAACATTTCGCGCCGCTTCGACTCAATAGAACTTGGAGACAGCAACTTTGCCGTGCTTGTAAAAATCATGTCGACCGATCGTATATGTTTTTTCAAATTGATTGGCCCATTTAGGCATTGCCAACTTTGGATTGAAGTAGAAGTCGCTGCCGCCGGTAATGTCCTGCAGCTTACCATCTTTAGCTTGTTGAATCAAAAGCATAGCATCTTTCCAACGAGCATGAGCTTTAGCTTTGTGCACAACAGACTTGATCTGATCGCGTTTTCCATTCCACATCGAAAATTGATATGGTTTAAGGCAGACGGCGCCAACTTTGGAGAAGTCGCCCCGAGCACGATTCATGATGACATTGGCGACGGCTTGCATGCCTTTAATGCCTTCACCGCCGGCTTCTCCAATTAAAGTGGAGGCAAAGATATTCATATTCTCAGCCTCCGTGCGCACGGTGGCACGTACGGCAGGACGTACGGCAGGACGTTTGATGGGCATTGTCATACTGGCTCCAGACGCATCTGGAAGAGCTCCAGGGCCTGTCAGGGCTCCCAAGGCCATCATTCCGCCTGCTATTCCAGCTCTCCAGTTCTCCCCCAGGCTCTTTTTGTCCTGAGGCGGTTGCATATACTGCTTCAGCTCAGAAATCGTTCTGAGAGCGTCCTGGTGATGAATTCCTATGCCTCCACGGCTTTTCCAGACGAGGATGTTTTCCTCCAGATCATCGATTAAAATATACCCGGGCTTGGCCCAGTATTTTTTATCTGTTCCACGATCGGCTACGATAACCTCGATGGAACCTCCAAGTTCTCTGGCACACCATGCTTTTTTTCCTATCTGGGCGAGATTCCCGGTCCGAGAAGTCGCTCCAGCCGAAAGAATTATTGGATTGAATTGGCGTATAAATTCCCAAAGCTTGTGTCCATCGGAAAGCCATTCGAGATTTTCCCACCAAGCAGATCCACCATGATTTATCAGGCGCCAAACTTCCTCGAAGCCTAAATCGCGAAGCGCTTCATCCCAATCCTTTCCTCCGGAGAGCTGTCGAAATGCTCCAAGGAAATCGACTAGAACACCATCCATATCGCAATAGATTTTGAAATCTGAGCTCGAATTCTCTGGCGACAATTTAAACGTATCCATAATGGTATTTATCGCCGGTGAATTAAAGTTTTCTCTTTACGCAACCAATTTTATACTTCGGAATCAAACTCCAATCGCCTTTTTGCTTATGGGAAATAATTTTAATCTGTCGAAGAGATGATCTTTGCTGCATTTCAGACGGCTTTACAATCGTGAGCAATCCCCAATCTGAAAGCAACTGAGCGATCGTATTTCGCCGGCCCAGATCATCGATGCTGAAATCTGACGGCTTACCATCTAGCATGAACAGTTCTTTGAAGTGAACAATGACGTAGCGCCCTTGCTTATGCAGAATATGACATGACTGATAGAGAGTGTTGACTTCACGTTGAGATGCAACACCAATTCGAGTAAGGGTTTCTCGAATTTTCAGAAAATCATCTGGCTCATTGAATACGACCTCCAACATAGTCTGTGGAGTCCACGGCGCCAGATCTTCCGATCTATCGGACAATTTAGCGCTCATTGAAGGATAAGCCATAACGAAATTTCATTATGACAGTATTTATCTATTGGCTATTTTCCACCGACATCCATCGATTGCCTGAGCAGAGCCAATGAGGCCGGCGAAAATAGGTGAAGGACATGCCGAGCTTTGTCAGAAGAATATCCATAGGCTCGCTTGATTAGAGCTAGATCATCGGGCTCTTCATTCTTGAACCACTTCGAAAAACGTTTACGTGGACGAATCGATCGTCGGAGAAATTCATACTGCATTTTTCCGGGAATAGAACCGGCTCTCCGATTCATTTCATTGGCTAGCAAAATGGTATCAAGGAAGTACGAAAGGCCTCGATTGACCATGAATGCAGGATAGGCTTTATCTTCGAGAGATGCATCTGAAAAGATATTCGGCGATCTGAGTCCTTCGTTGATCGAATTGAGAAAATCAAATGGCGAAAGCTTTTTCGATTTCGTTGAAGTTAATTGAATCATAATGAAGTTTTGAATTCACAAATATAATCGTGCGATTAGTCCCAAGCTTTATTATATCTTTCCCAATAAAACTCTGGCATATCCTCAATATACTCGCCAACAAAAGTCGACTTAAATATACTGCTATGCATTTCTAGTAGAGCGGCTGAGATAATACTGTCATCGTCATAGCCTTTAGTCGAGAGTATATCTTTCAGCCAGGTATAATTTTTCCCCGATAACACGGCGGCTTCGCATAAGATTATCTTGCTATACCTGCCTATAAACTGCAAGCATGTCTTTTTAAAAGCTTCTACGTATAAATGTTTGCTCTCTCCCGGATACGGCACATCTACGGATATTATATCCAACATGTGACCTTCATCGGAAAGATAATGGGCCATATGCATAGCGACCGTAGAAGAATAATCGGGCGAAACATTTAAAATAACAGTCTTGAAAGGATCTACTCTAGGCAATTTATGTAACAGCGCCTGTAATATATTGTATTCCATCGAATGATCTATATACATATATTCGCTTCTTTCTATTAACGAAATTCAACCGATGCCATCAATTCCGTCAGGCATGCAACAATATTCATTTCGCGATCGGCGACAAAAGCTCCTTTGAATTGATAATCTGCCAGAGTGATTATCGCAACGGGTATCGATTGAGGTTGAGCAACATCGGTAATGCAATCATAGATCGATCGATATATTTGAGCCGCATCGATGTCATTGTTGTTTGCAACCCAAATTCGCATCGAACGAAAATCCTTCTCCTTCAGATTCTTAATCAGAGCCAGGATATTCGAATCTGAAAGAGTTGCGATAGCCGCGGCAGTAATTTCACCGGATGCGGCATGCCTCTGGCACTCATTTAAGATTCTGCGCCAGTCTGGTGCGTGCTTGATAATAAGATCGGCCAAAGCTTTATCCGTGTATTTGATCTTCTCGATATCGAGAATCTTCTTCAGGCGATCATGAAATTGACCGGCCAGAGCAACCAAATCTTTCTTGGTTGTATTGAATTCAATGACCGTTAATCGGGAATGGAGCTGCTCGATGATTCGATTCTTAAAATTGCACGTGAAGATAAATCGACAATTTGAAGAAAACTCCTCGATGAATCCACGAAGGGCGGGCTGTGTGGATTGCGGATTCAGGTAATCCGCTTCATCGAGAATGACCACTTTGCAAGAATCTACCCCCGATAATGATATCGTCGAAGCGAAATGCCGAATCTTATTACGAAGGACATCGATTCCAGATTCCTCTGAACCGTTTATTAGAATGTAGTCTAGCTTGAGCATATTACACAATGCGCGTGCAATAGTGGTTTTGCCTAGGCCCGACGTCCCCGTCAGAAGCATGTTCTGAAGCTGGCCAGACTTTACAATTTCGTTGAATGTCTTCTTGAGATTTGACGGAAGAATGCAATCATCGATTGTCTGAGGACGATACTTTTCAACAAACAGAAATTCATTTGGATTAGATGTCATGTAATTTTAATAGTCGGCGCCCGATAAATTTAAGTTAAGCCGTATAGACAGCCAGAATTTCATCGGCTGGAATGCAATATACCTTGAAGCGATAATCTTCAGGATATAATCGATACACTCCCGTCTCCTGTCCAGAAATATGAATGCGATCTCCGACTTTGACGTGTTTAACGTCATCACCAACAGCTTCGACGATGCATGCCACCTCAGGTTCGATCGTGTGAATGATCGAACTTTTCTGCCGGGCATAGGTAGAATCTTCGCGAAAGATGACGTGTTTTTTTAGTGGTTTGATATTTAAACTCATAGGATTTCAATATTAGAGGGTTGAGGTTTTTTCGAGCGCGATAAAATACTCAAGCTTGAATTCGGAATGTACCCACTTCGAAATTAGCTTGGACGAAATGTCGACGGTGTAATTTCCCGGAAAAAGCTTAAGATTATCGATTAGGAATTCCAACGAGAATTCTTTGCGGAGTTCATTTTTCAATGGAGGATCGGTGAGTCCCAAGGCAAACGAATTTGCTGACGCGTCTTTTGCATCATAGACAACCAGACTCAGAGCTCCGGAGGGTGAGCTTTTAATGGCGAAAATCGAATGACCTAGGACAGATGCCGCCCTCCGAATTTTCGCAATCATATCAGCCGTAATTCGAATAGACAAATCCGTTTCCGGCATCTTAATAGCTTTGCTCGGAGTGGTCAGAACCGATGGATTCGCAAATCGATACTTCACGGAAGTATTTCCCGAAGATAGAATTGCCGAATCTTCGGCGAATTCTAATTCAGGTTCATCCATCAAACTGAGGATTGAGATGAATTCATTCAGATCGTAGATTCCAAAAGTCTGTGGAAAATTCTCTGGAATTGTTACGGATGCCAAGATGCTCTTGGCTTCGGCAATTGTCGAAAGAGTCGAACCTCCGGAGACAACAAGATTGGGATTGATCGAAGCGAAATTCTTCAAAACTTCGACGGTGAATTTAGATAGCTTAAGCATATTATTGTATGGTAGTGTTTAGTTTTTTTTGTGATGTTGAATCGATAGAAGTTGTTGATATTGCGTGGCCCAAATCGTGTTCCATTAGAAATAGGAGACAGCAGATTGCATGGGCGGCATGGTGAAGACCGGATTCCTCATCGACATTTTCACCGCGGGCTATAGCCCACATATGTCTCTGAGCTGCATTAAAATAGCGGCGCGGCGCATCTGGAACCAATCTCCAGTTATTGCGATGATACTTCATCGCGCCTATCGTTAGAACTTTTACAACTTCATCCAGAGCAAATGGAGGAAGAAGAGCATATTCCGGCTTTCCAGAATCATACTTCTTTCCAACGTCACCGACGGAATCGAGCTTGCACCCGATTCCGCCGGCGTTATTTCCAGTCGATAGAGATGACGGATTCTCAACACTTTTGGGTGGAAGTTGGTCTGGAAATAATACGTAGCCCATAACTAATTGTGATTATCAATTCTGATAAAAGGAACGATCGGTGCCTTGCCCAAATTTGGAGGTGCCGACGAAATTCCCGCGATAGCGCAGGCGATCGATGACCGCACTCGGATTGGCAATTCCAGCCTTTCGCATTTCAGCGCTCGTAATACTAACGCCGCTGCCCTTGAGATATTCCAGAACCGCCGTGGGCTGACTGAAACGTTTAAGCAGCTTCGCCAATTTTTGAGTGTTCTTCTGATTCACTTTGTTTGTCTTTGTCTTTGTCATGTTTTTGTTTTGTTTGTCTGTTTGTTTTGTTATCAGTTGCTGTCAACCAATGTCACTAATACTACTTCTAAACCGTTTAGAAGTAAATAACGAAATTACGATAAATCATAATTTTCAGAAAGGCGAAGGAAGAGGAGCGGGCTCTTGAGGAGCGGGAGAAACGACGGTCGTTGAAACGACGATCGTTGCGTCGATTTTTGAATAAAGGTCCATGAAGGCATTCCGCGTATCCTGATTAAATCGAGCCGTACAAAGTTTAATGGCACGCGCTCGATCGCCATAGATGGCGAAAGTGTGTGTGATGTGACAGAGTCTTCGAGTTGAAATCAAATCATCGATCGCCTCACTTGCATGTGTCTTTCGAATAACATTGGACCATGAGACCAAGTGATCGGCAAAGGCTTCATCGACTTTCCCATACAGCTCCATGTGCTTCATCACGATCTTCTTTTCGACAGAAGCGGAAGGATATTCTTGCTCGATCGTAGCAACAAATCGCTCGAGGAAAGCTTCATCGATGAATGCGGCCGCCGAGAAACGACCATCGTCGGAACCGCGCCCTTTCGTATTCGCCGTCGCAATAATCGTGAATCCGGGAGCGGGAACGATTATCTGACCTGTCTTCTTGATGAGCACCGGCTCGCCTTCTAGAATTCCCTGCAGACACATAATTTTGTTCGAACCGCGGTCAATTTCATCGATGAGCAGGACACATCCACGTTCCATCGCTTTAATGACCGGGCCTTTGCAAAATACCGTCTCGCCTCCCAGAAGTCGAAATCCGCCAATCAAATCATCTTCGTCAGTTTCCGGAGAGATTTGAACTCGGCAATATTCGCGCTTGAGTTTAGCACATACTTGCTTCACCATGATAGTCTTCCCATTTCCAGAAAGTCCGGAGATGTAAATCGGGAAGAACGTTCTGGATTCGATTGCTTTGAGGATGGTGTCATATTCGCCCCACCGAACAAAGGTCGAATCGATTTCTGGAATGTGAATGTCGTCATTGACAATCGATTGAACAGTTCGTGAAGCGAGCTTGAAAACTTCGGGCGCCGCCGGTGATGTAGGCGACGGATTGCTTTCGCCCTCAGCAGTCGGCATCTGAGGAGACTTGACTGGACCGGTGATATCCGTGTCGCTGCGGTAGATTGAAATGTCATAGCATCCGCGCGCTCGGCGCAAATTTGCATTGAGGAGATGCGCATTGATGTCAGTCCACGAAAGTCCAACAGAACGCGCGACATCACTAATCGCATCTCGGTGCCAGACATTTTGCCCCGGACTCCGTTCATAGAGTTTTTCGACTGTCAGTTTAATCAAGTGATTCATAATATATTTTCCGTCGTTTTGTTTTCTTACCGTTATGAGATAATTCTACACCGTTTTGTTTAAATGTACAGCAAATAGTGAAAGTTTACGCAATTGAATATCAGCCACTTGCACATCTTTAAGCAATAATCTCTGAGAATTTCTTCAAAATCACTCGAGATTCGCTCTTCTTCTTGTTGAAACTTGTAAATGCTCGAGCCAATTTAGACGTCGTGAGCTTAGAATTCGCCTCGACCGCGTCAGCGAAATCTCCATCTTCTTGGAGCTCGAGCTCTCCAGATGGAGGGAGAACGAAATAGGAAGTGAAATTGTGTGCTCCGTTGACGACGCAGATATGTTCTTTTCTATATTGTTCTTTGGCTTTGTCAAGCACGTTTTGCTCACTTACCTGAAGCTTTCTATCGAAATGGAACATGCAATCGATAGCCGTGATTCCGCGACCATTATTCATTGGAATGAAGAAGCCAATCACATTTGAATTTGTCGTGATTCGAAGATTCTCGACGAGCTTTTCATATATGTTCGCAACATCTAGGGCGCTGGCACTATATGAATGCGTCTGATACTCGACCAGCCGCTTATTGATTACGACTGACACTTTCGTCTTCATGCGATATCCGAGCTTAGAGCATTCATATTCGAGAGGTGAACCTGCGCCGTCTGTCAGAAAAACGATATTCATTTTCTGAACAACATTTCTTTTCCTGAAATCTCTGACTAGAGTGTGAGCGACAATCACCGTTTCGTTGAGAGGAGTTCCATGGAGCTCATCATATTGGCATATTACGGGACTGACATTTTTATACTTCGCAATGCTCGCGGCTGACCAACGAATCAATTTGAAATGTCTATTGGCCAAAACTTGGTCGATAGCCAATTCCAGCTCTTTGGAATTCATTCGCGACGAGAAAAGTTCAACGGTGTTTAACGTCTGGATGTTGATTTCCCACTGTGCTGCAGGGATGCTGCGTAAGCGGCTTATGTTTGGAGTTGTAAAGCCGTAGACTTCAAACGGAATATTCAACCTCTGGCAGAAAATGACTAAATTGATTGTGTGCTCAAAGACGTCATCGATGCAAGCTTGCATCGATGAAGACATATCGACAAACATCATCATGCCGTGATTCTTAGCATTGGGCGTGATAGTATTAGACTTGAAGATGTCTTCGGCATATCGGTATGCATGAAGCTTCGACATGTTTAAAGTGCCGGAATTCGATTGCCGTGCACGGGAATATTGAAAAGCCGCCTTGCGCATTTCAAATTCTCGAGTCAGCGCGGAGACGAATTTGTTGGCAGACTTTCTCCTTTCGGCGATGAACGTTTTAGTCTCCGGCGCGTTCATAAACGAATTATATTGAAGCTTCGCTTGACGAAGGTTTAAAACGGTCTTGAAGGGAATGATCGAGGCGCGGATCGCCTGCTCCGAAGGTTCAATCGCGTGCGACGTGCCCGAGGTGTCTTGAAGACATCTTGCTAAGGAGTCTTGCAAATTGTCGGCCGTGTTCGAAGTGAGCTCCTCTTCTACGGAACTATACGAACGCTTTGAAGAGGGAATCGATTCTCCACACGCATTTGAGCCTTCAGTGGAATTCGAGCCAACATCTTCAGAATATGTAGAAGCGGCGCTTTCGCCTGCAGGAGAATTCGAATCTTCATTCAACGAGATTTCCTCATTCTCCGATTCTTCAGCTTTATCGTCTTCGCCTTCGCCGGCCGATTCACCACTCTCGGATTCTGTTCCGTCATCATCCTCGCCCTTGGCATCCTCGCCCTTGGCATCCTCGCCCTTGGCATCCTCGCCCTTGGCATCCTCGCCCTTGTTAGTCCGCTCGTCGTTTTTCGATTTCTCAATCATGTGGGCAATGTCTTTGCAGATTTGAATGCAATCTTCGATTGTCTGGGCTGCCAAACATTTATCATAGATCGCTTTCTCTTCGACAGAGAGATTAACATTCACGACCGTTCCAGCTTTTGCATGGAGATTGAGACGGTCGAGGAAGCCTAGTGTCGCGATATCTTTTCCCTTAGTTCCAAAGAAGTTCCGTTCAACCATCGCGACGTAAGCCTTTTGAAATGCGCTCTTTAGACCCGGATACATGTCCTGCACCATTCGTTCAATGCGAATATCTTCGACGACATTGAGAGCATCGAAAGGGATGTTGGGGCATTGCTTCCTAAAGTCTTGAATGGCACTGGCTGGCGTGTATAGAGCATGGCCAACCTCATGTCCGACAAGAAGATCATACACGTCTTTTGAGACATTCCAGATTGGAAGTCCAAGAACGCGGGCCGCCGGGTCGAAGAATGCCGTCGTATAGTTGCCATGATGAATCCTCAGATTCTCCTTGGCGAGAAGTTTGGCCAGCATTCCTTGCTGAACCATATTCACTTTATTGTCTTGCTCGATCATGAGACTAGTATACCAAGAATTTTGAGGATGTAAATAAAATAGTGAGAAAAGATGAAACTATTTCGCCGTTGGCGGCCAACGACTTGCACCTAAAGCCTTGCGGTTCCTATGTTTTGAGCATGGAAAAGTTGCCATTTTTGACGAATTCGAGCTTAAATTGCATCTTGTCGGCCATCATCTCAGCTTTGTGAGTGATGACGAAGACGTTGGTCGCCGTCATCGTATTTAAGATTCGCAGAAGATTTTCCACTCCATCACCATCCAGAGACGAGTCGAACGTTTCATCGAGAATTAAAAGATTGGTCGCGCAATGATTTTTAAGCTTGGCGATCTGGCGCCACGTAAAAAGAATTGCCAAATTGATTCTCATCTTCTCTCCTTCGGAGAAAGAAGCATATGAAAAATCATCGCGATGTCTCGATCGGATCAATTCGTTAAATGAATCGTCGAGCGTGAATGAAACGAAAAAATCGAGGACCGAGAGATATTGATTGATGAATTTATTCATCAGTGGAACGTATTGCTTGATCACTTTAGCTTTAATGCCGGTATCGCGAAGCATTTCCTGAATGACGTCTATATATGCGCGGTCATCGATCTGACTCAGGCGTGTTTCCGTGAGAGCGAGATAATCGCGTTCGGATGTGGATAGTGCATCTTCAGTTTGTTTGATGTCCACTTTGTCCGATGATTCGGAAATTTTTCTATGCAATGCTCCAATCTGAGATTGAAGAGATGTGATAGTTCCATTCACGGCCGCCAGAGATGTTTGATTTCTAGCCAGATCATTCATTTGAACGATGGCTTTTTTGAATTTCAAATCAGCATCATCGATGGATTTATTCAATTTCACCAGTCCATCATTAAACTCGGCCGATTTAAGCGAACATGCATGTGCTCGACGCTCTTTAATTGGAGCTTCGATTTGTTGCCGACATGTTGGACACTCATCATTCTTTTCATAGAATTCAAGTTCCGCTCCAATTTTCAAAAGATTCGATTGAATTTGCTTTCGATATCCCACCATGGTCTGATGCGTATTCTGTAATTTCGCATGTGCATCGATGAGAATATTCGAATTATCATCTAGGAAATTACGATGACCTTGAGCTATTTTTGCAGCTCCGGAGATTTCATTTTCCAGAGATGTAATTTCATCGCGCGCTCGTTGAATATAATCGGCATCGATTTGCCGAAGCTCGGAAAGATGTTTTGATTGCAGTGTCACCTTTTCTTTGAAAATGGCCAGCTGATTTTCGCTCTTCTCAATTGATTCGCGCGAGTTGGCGAGTTTATCCTTAATCAGATGATTCATCTCAGAGAATACGGATATGTCGAGAAGATCTTCGATGACGCCGCGGCGATCCCAAATCGGCATCGCCATAAATGGTACAAAATTTCCAGCTCCCAAGACAACAATCTGATTGAAAGATTTTTTGTTCATCTTCAGGATATTCGTCTCGAGGAATCCTTGATAGTCGCGCGAATGGGATTCCTGATTCAGGAGTGTTCCATTTTTCCAGATTTCAAATATTGAAGGCTTATATCCACGAATGACTTCAAATTTATCTAGCCCAATGGAAAACTTAATGTGAACTTCGCAGTTTTTGCCATTGATCGAATTGATGAGCTGTGGATTTTTGATGTCGCGATGAGGTTTGCCAAAGAGTGCAAAACAAATCGCATCTAGAATTGTGGATTTTCCAGAGCCGTTTGTGCCAACGACCAGGGTTGTTATATTCTGATCGAGGTTAATCATGATAGGCACATCACCTGCCGATAGAAAATTCTTATACGAGATAGAGCGAAATGTTAACATTGTTCAGGAAGATTTTGTCTGGTGTGCTTCGACGAAAAGTTCATTCATCATTTTCTTTAAACGTTCTTTATTCAGGGATGTTTCTATTCCATCGATGTAAGAATAGAGAAGACGGCCCGTGTCCTCTAAATCGATCTGATGATCTTCAACCCGATCGGAAGCAAATTCTTCAAACGATTCGATAATCCTCGGCTGTTCAATTGGACCGGCATCTTGAATCGATTGGAGGAATCTGTCAAATTTAGCAGAATCGGATTTCTTTGTGACGACAATCTTGACATACTTGTTTTTATATTTCTCCGGATTATGCGCAAAGGTAGATGGATCGGTCTCATCATATACCACACGCTCAAACAAAGTAAAGGGGTTTTTTATTTGTACGAGCTCACGCGTCACCGTGTCGAGAACGTGAAAATACTTTGGATCATCGCAGTCGGCCCAGCTCTGTTGAAATTGAGTTCCAAGATAATGAATATTGCCACGTGTTGATTTGGTATGATAATGACCGGACAATACCATTTCAAATCTATTGAAGAGTGCGGCATCCATTCCTCCCGTCGAAGTTGGCATGCCCTTTATCATTGCAAACCCAGCTAGCTCGAGATGTGATATCAGAATAGACGCAGGTGCCTTTCCAATGAATTCCATGGAATCGGCATAATTATCCGGAGCAATCCATGGAAGAAATGCAATATCCAATTCCTCAATCTGCTTGACGGCCGGCTTCATGATTATTTCAATGTCTTCGATAAAATAACCAAGGACTTCTCGAAGTCCACAGAGATCATTCGTATTCTTATAGTAGACATCATGGTTCCCGGGAATAATGATCATCTTCATCTGATTGGCGACTAGCGGTTCTAGAAACGATTTGCGAGTGCGATGAAGAGCTTTGAAATTTACGTACTTGCGATGATCGAGATAATCACCTCCATGAATGACCGTTTTAATATCTAGAGCTTTACAGGTTGGAAAGAAAACATCGCGGTAAAATTTATCCGTATAGTCGAGGAAAACATCGGATGCATTCCGCTGACCGGCATGAGTGTCATTGATAATAGCAATTTTAGCCATAACTTAAATCAATAGAGAGAGGATGTCGTTGAAGGCTTAGGCTTTCTCGAAGAAGCTATTTTTTTCGGCACGATAGCATCTGAGCTCTTACCAATCGAAACTCTATGGCGAATTCGTTCAACAATGCCTTCTCCGACGGACGGACAATCTCCATGTTCGCCTTCTCCAAAGGTGGCGAATTTATCTATTCCAGAAGATTCCATGTACGCCATTTTCGTATCTTGTATTTTCTTCTCCCTCTGAATTCGTCGAATGAATGCAAAGAAGCAGATCTGTGTGAAATATGAAAATGCATTTGGAAGTCCACTGCGAGTTCCTGCATTCACGTTGAAATTCGATATCGCACGAATACAATTTTCCAACGCATCCATCACCATGTCTTCTCGATAGCTATATCCAACGAAATTCGGTTTATGCGAAAGGCCTTGAGATATTTTCAGAAGACTTTCACCAATATATTCTGAAATTCTAGGAGGATTTCCCACGTTCTTATTTCGAGCAAAGGCTTTAACCTCTCGCACGTACTCGACAACAGCCGTCGAAAAGTCTACATTGTTTACGTAATGCGGTCGTTCAGAGGGTTTAAGTTTCTTGATTGGAAGATCTTCGATAGTGTCAGCTTTCATATTCAGCTACTATAACACGTAACCATAACATGTACAACTTTATTCTTCAATTCGTAATGTCTGGTAATTATAGCCTTTACTTCTTTTCAGCACTCATTACAATAGATCCAGCTTTCAGCCATGGCCACGGTTAGTCAAGGCAAACTGGATTGAGAGATTGAAGGAAAGGGGAAACTGAAAAGGAAAGTATGAAGGCTGCGAGAAGAACCTCCTCGAGATTTACTGCCATCGATGCGATTTGTCTTGCTTCTCAATTTCATTGAAAAGCTTCGATTTTGCAGCACCGATCTGAGCCTCAGAAGTCTTGGCATGTGCTGTACATTGTTCTGAAATAATGTTATTATACTCCTCCGCCGACAGTAATTTCTGCAAATATGTCATGAGGAAATGTCGAGAATATTTAAATTTCTGATCAAAGCTAGCCTCCGATTCGGCAATAATGTCGCTCAATCGAATTTTCAAGAGTTCATTCAATTCCGGCATCCATGGAACACAGATCAATTGCATTTGAAGTTCAGCTGTCACCACCGGATAAAGCTGTAATGGCTTCTGCAAGAGTACTTGATTATTCTTAATATTGCGCTGGCTTTCTTCGGCTAAGATTAAAGAACCATCAATCATCCGATATAAACGGACTGGAAGAGATTGAATGTAATTATGCAGATCGTCTGTCATATAATATATTTATGAGATTGGAACATCGTGAACTTCAAAGTCAAATTTTTCCATGGTGTAAATCTTAGCACGTTCGATGCCATGACCGAGAGTGTAATTCTTATTTCCCTTGATGGAAAGATCGTCGGCGATATCATATACCGTCGTTGGCCGGTCATCCTCCGTCTTTCGAAGACCGCGTCCGATCGATTGAAGAACACGAATCTGAGATTTTGTTGGCGCGGCGAAAACGATATTATGAAGGTTTCGAATATTGACTCCAGTTGAAAATGTGCCGACGGAAGCGACGATGACGGCCCCATCTTCCTTTTCGACGAGTCCACGAATTCGTTCCCGCTCTTCCGTCTCAACTTCCCCGGAAACAAAATAAACCTTGCGCTTAGATCCGGCAAGTTTCTTCTTGATCATTTCAAATAACGGTTCGCCATGTTTCTCGACGAACTGATACAGAACCAGAGAATTCCCCTTCAAGTCCGCCGTCAGATTCAAGATGAATCGATTCCGCGGTTCATAGGCCGTCAGAAATTCCAACTCTTCTTGATAATCCGAAGCACGGTATTCTTTTCGCACGGCTTCCGGATACTTCAGAACGATCATATGAATCTTCAGATCTGCCAGAGTTCCAGAATCAATGAGTTCGGCCGTCGTCGTCACTTGAAAAACCGGACCAAAGCAACCTTCCAGCACCAGCCGATTAACCTTAGCATCTTCTCCACCCGGAAGAGTGCCAGTTGTTCCAATGCGAAACCATGCATTCTTGAGCCAGCTCATGATCTTCGTCAGTGATGCGGCTTTGAAAAGGTGGGCTTCATCGCCAAAGACGGCACCAAAGCTTTCGAACCACTTGGGGCCCATCGTAATCGCCGATTGCCAAGTAGTGATAATGACCGGTGCATCTGAATCTTTTTCTTGGCCAGAATAGATCATGTGCAAGTTTTTCTCCGCGCTAAACGTTTTATCACCGGCCGAATAATCCGTAAAGTCTTTGAACATCTGTTCGACCAACGCCGTAGTTGGAACAATGATAATGGCTTTGGCCGAAGATCCTTTGGTATTGTCTAAGTACCATCGTAAAAGTTGGTAGATGATCAACGATTTCCCAGAACCAGTCGGAGATACGAGCAGCGTCTTCTCATTTTCAATGCCATGGGCAATTGCTTCGGCTTGATAATCTCTTATCTCCAGATCTTCACCATCATTGCCGACGGCCGAATAAGCGGCCACAGACGACGCGGATTTAGCTTCTGACAGCTTTGGAAGCGTCAGCCCTGATGCCAGTGTCAGCTGATGATTCCGCGAGGAACAGAACTGAGCCAGCTGGTATAACAATCCACCAGGTAAAGACTGGTTTCGAAGATTGAAAATTCGAATTTTGCCATCCCAATGTTGATTCCGAAATGCCGGAGAGAACTTGTATCCAGGCGAGAAGAACGAAAAGAAGTCGGAAAGTTCCTGTAGGACTCCAGCATCCTCACATGTTATGCGAAGATGTGCCTCGTCAATCTTTGAAACTTGAATTGTTGTGCTCATGGTTTCCGAAGTACTCTTTTAATTGACTCATCGAGATTTAACTCGTCGCTCTCATCACCATCCGATGTGTCACCAAAGGCATAGGATAGAATTATCTTGGGTCGTGCATGGCA
>Ga0049082_10000072_pt1 | contig 22848 bp, 38 predicted proteins | sample GreLakmeHU45MSRF_FD_66718 | JGI IMG/M metagenome (GOLD analysis project Ga0049082, IMG submission 66718) | Freshwater lentic microbial communities from great Laurentian Lakes, MI, USA - Great Lakes metaG HU45MSRF | ecosystem: Environmental > Aquatic > Freshwater > Lake | place: Great Lakes... | reverse complement strand
AATATTGTTTAGAAATTTATAAATTAAATTTAAAATAATAAAGGTAACAAATTGACCTAATCGAAGGTCGAGAATCTTAAAGATTTATTTAATTTCTTAATAGCCAAATTCTTTATCTGACGAACTCTTTCTGATGTTAGATGTAAATCCATTGATACTTCAGATATTGTCTTTATATCCACTCCTACGCCGAATAGTGACTTTATAATTATTTGTTCTCTTTCGGATAATTTAGATATTAAAAATATTAAATTTGAATTCATATCTGATTGATTAACTAAATCATCTGTATTACTATCAGATGAAATAGTATCTAATAAGGTTAAATCTCCTTCGGTACTAATCAACATATCTAAAGATGATACCTTATTAGACGACTTTAAGCTTAATTCAATTTTCTTTTCATCTATGTTTAATAATTCCGATAACTCAGATGAGGTTGGAATTCTTTGTAAATCCTGTTCTAATTTAGAAATAGTAGAGTTAATCTTATTAAGTGCATTAATTTGATTTAAAGGAAGTCTAATAGATCTTGAATTATCCGACAAAGATTGTAAAATAGATTGTCTAATCCACCAAACAGCATAAGAAATAAATTTAATTCCTCTTGTTTCATCCCATTTTTGAGCGGCTTTAATAAGTCCTATATTTCCTTCACTCACAAGATCTTCAACGGACATACCTCGCCCAGCATATTGTTTTGCAACAGATATAACAAATCTAAGATTTGAATTTACAAGTTGGTTAATTGCGTTTTGATTGCCTTTTTTTATAAGACGCGCTAGCTCTACTTCTTTTTCGGCGTTTATCAACTCTGTTTTACTTACTTCTGATAAATATTTTTCAAAAGAAGGAGTTTCTCGATTTGTAATTGATTTTGTTATTTTTAGTGGTTTCATATAATATAAGTATACTATATAAACGTAAAAAGTCAAGAAAAGTTACAAAAAATGTTTTATTTTTCTTCCATTAAAGCTGTTTCTACGAATTTATCGCGTTGATCTTGTAGATATTTTATTCTTTCTAGTAGTATGTCTTTATCCTCTTTAGTGTTTTGCTTAATGTAAACATCTTGATCTTCACATTGTTTTTGCCAAAATCCAACTCTCTCTTCCATCATCCGGTGCTGATAGTAAATTACACCTAACATAAGTATAATAACAAAAGATTGTTCTTTAAGTTTAGCTAAAAAAGTATCGGCAAACCCCGTAGTAGGACTAGTGCTTTCTTTATTTTCTTCCGACATAATATATTTTTTTTTAATTATATATTATTAAAAAATATTAAAAAATTAATTAATTTTTTTGATTACGCCAATTCTAGCTTTAGAATTCTTTAAGTATTAATCTTTTATAAATATCCACATCAGTAAATAAATCCATAGGCCGCCTCCAAAAAGAAATAGAAGTCGGAATAACCATGGATTAACACCTGTAGCTTCTCCAATTCCACCACAAACACCAGCAATTATCTTATCGTCTTTAGACCTTTTCATTTTTATGAATATTTTTTATATTGATTAATATCGGTAAAGGCCAGACTTATATGGTCCTTGAACTTGTACACCAATATAGTCAGCTTGATTTTCAGAAAGTACATCTAATTCCACTCCGATTTTTGATAAATGTAGTCTCGCTACTTTTTCATCTAAGTGTTTAGGGAGAACATAGACATCATTCTCATATTGAGAGGTATTTCTCCATAATTCTAACTGAGCTAGCACCTGATTTGTAAAAGAGGCAGACATAACAAAAGAAGGATGTCCAGTCGCACATCCAAGATTAACCAAACGACCTTCAGCTAAAATAATAATATCTTTTCCCAAAATATTATATAAATCAACTTGAGGTTTAATTTCTATTTTAGATGAGCCATGATTTTCATTTAACCAATTCATATCAATCTCATTATCAAAATGTCCGATATTACATACAATAACCTTATCTTTCATTTTTTCAAAATGACTACCCTGAACTATATTTTTATTTCCCGTCGCCGTTACGATGATGTCACCGAGGTGAACTATAGAATTAAACTTTTTAACTTCGAATCCATCCATCGCGGCTTGTAAAGCACAAATTGGATCGATTTCTGTAACTATTACTCTTGCACCGGCACCCTTTAGTGATGCAGCAGAACCTTTTCCGACATCACCATAACCACAAACAACAGCTACCTTTCCAGCCATCATAATATCTGTTGCTCGGCGAATGGCATCAACTAAAGATTCTTTACAACCATATTTATTATCAAATTTTGATTTGGTAACAGAATCATTGACATTAATAGCAGGTATCATAAGAGTTCCGTTTTTGATACGGTCATAAAGCCTCAATACACCAGTTGTTGTTTCTTCAGATAATCCACGAATGTCTTTAGTTAACTCAGGATAATTATCAAAAACCATGTTAGTTAAATCACCACCATCATCTAAAATCATGTTAAGTGCTTTTCCTTCTTTAAATCCAAAGATAGTTTGCTCGATACACCAATTAAATTCATCCTCATTCATTCCCTTCCACGCAAAAACAGAAATACCTGCTGCTGCAATGGCCGCTGCTGCGTGATCTTGTGTTGAAAATATATTACAAGATGACCAAGTCACCTCTGCTCCTAATTCAATTAGAGTTTCAATTAAAACTGCGGTTTGAATGGTCATGTGTAAGCATCCTGCAATTCGAGCACCTTTCAATGGTTTTGTCGAAGCAAATTCTTCACGAAGTGCCATTAATCCTGGCATTTCTGACTCAGCCAATCTCATTTCTTTTCTTCCCCATTCAGCAAGATTGATGTCTTTTACTTTGTATGCAATTTTTTCTTTAATCATATATTTTATCTTTTTTTCTAATAGATATATTCTTAAAAAATAATAAAGTTTTTATTTGGTGTAAATTTTGGTGACAATCTTTTGATTTATATCAATATATTTAATCTTATCTGGTTATTTCCATTAATTTCTTTACCACTTCTAAACCTTCTTTGTTAAAAGGTATTGGATAAATATTAGGTGTTACTTTATCAACTCTGGTTTTCCACTCACCTTGTTTATGAATTAAATTCCAATCAACACCATACTCTAAGTATTTATCAAAGAATTCTTTATATTTTGGATATTTACTTATGAATTGATTTTTTTTAGTTTCTATTATCTCTGGTGTGTCGAAGGCAGGGCTTTGTCCAAAGTCAATATAAAATCCTTCATATCCATCAGGACATTTTTCTCCCCAGTTATGTTTACCAAAAACATCTATTCTAAAATCATCTGAATATATACCATCTATACCTAAAACATTTTCACAATATAATTTAAATTCTTTCCAATTTTTTATATCATCAGTTTTTGGAGTTGAACCGATTAATCTATACTTAAGATCTATTCTGGAGGTTTTATCATCAAACATACCACCTAAAAGAATATATTTTGAACTAACATATTCTAAGCCAATATCATCCATTCTTTTATCCGCAGTAAACAATTCTCTAATACACTCCATATTATCAATTTTATCATCACCTGTTAGACTAATGGAAAAGTGCGATTCGATTCCTTCTATTTTAAAAGTAAATCCCATATCTTTAAACTCTATGAATATATCTTCAATAGATTTTGAAATATCATACTCTTTTGATTCTATTATCTTAGAAAATTTTCTCATTACTTATTTAGCATAGTTGGGTTTTCTTCCACTGCCTTTTGAACCTTCTTTTTCTACTTTTCTTTTTCTATTGACAGATTTAGTTTTATCTTTCTTTGTCATCCTAGCAGCAACTCTTACTTTTCTACATTTAGGATATCCACCCTTATCAGCATCATCCCGACCACAAGGAGGATGAGAACCATCTGCATTGGTTTTAGATATATCTACCCACTTTTCTCTGAACCATTTGTCTAAACCACCCTTTGCTCCTTTATAAGCTTTCTTTTCTGATAAATTAGAATCAGATATTTGACCAGACTTTTTCAAAGAATAAATTATTTGTTTAACTTTATCTAAACTAAAGTCTAATTCAATAGCAATTTGCTCAGCTGAGTGACCTTCTTCTAGTAATTCTTTTACATCTTCCATATCAGAATATGTAAAGTCTTCAAAAGTATATGATTCAAATGTTAATAGGTATTTCATAATTACTTTTTCTTTTCTTTTTTCCATTTACCGCCTTTAGATTTGTATCTTTTAGCAGCAGCTCCACAAGCGTATGCTGAAGGCCATACATCGTATTTTGATTTGGCCCAAGCAACACAAGATTGCCAAAGAGATGTGTCTTTTGCCACATTCTTTTCTAATATAAATTCAATACTAAAATCTTCAAATAATTTTAAGTGATTCATATCTAATATTATTTTTAATTATATATTAAATTATAAAATCATTTTTAATAATTTATTTTAAATTGATATTAGAAATTTTAAATAATAACTAATTAATAATTTTCTTCTTCTGATAGCCATGAATCCATCCAACCACCATCTTTTAAATTTTTTGAGAATCTTTCAGATAAAATTTTCATTTCTTTAAATGCCTCTTTGTTAATTAGTGGCCATATATCAAAATAAATGGTGTCATATTTTTTATTATCTTCATATTGAAAAGCATTCTGATTTATAATCGATAGTTTTGATTTAGTATCCGATTCTAATAATAAATAAGAAGTTTGGTCTATTAACTCTTTATCTATTTCAATTATTGTTATTGATTTGATGTCATCATCCTGTAGTAATGGATAAACTATTAATCCTATTCCTAATCCAAAAATTATAACATCACCTTTTGAATTATCAATGAATTTTTGATTAGATAACATTTCAAATTCATTATTAGTCATCATAACTTTTGATTGATGTTTATCATAGAGCATCACATATTCTTTATCTATCTTAAGTAAGTGAGCATACTTTTCAAATCTTTTATAATGCCATTGTTCTTTAATCGATTCTAGTTGTTGTTGTGTTAAATTAAATTTATATATTATATATCGATCCATTTCAATTTTGTCTGTAAAGACATCAGTTAGTTCAATATAGCTGCGCATATATCGTATAGTTAATTATAATTTTGAATCTTTATTATTGGAAGCAACAGAGTTTAACTCTATTCAACATTTGTATTATATTTCATTTATTATTGAAAGTTTAGTAATTCTTTGTTGTATAGCACTTTGAATCGTAAACAAATATTTAAGTAAATATAAAAGAGACTTATTCTGATATATAATTTATATGACAGAAATAATAGAACCCCATCCACTTTTAATAGAGTATTTACAAATAGCTTATAACATACCAGTTAATAATGACCTAACCGATTTCTTTGAAGCAGGTGAGTGGCATTATATACAATCTGATTTAGAAACAAATATTTTTTTACTTAAACGTTTAGACGATTTAGGTTTACTACCGGATGAGGTTAATCTATGTGATTGTGGTATTGGACTAGGTACTATATTATATGACCTTTATTTACAGTCAAAAGAATTTGATAAGAAGTTTACTTTCACCGGTGTTGAAAAACATAAAAGATATATTGATGATTTAAATACTAACCTGATTCAGTATTGGAATGATGATTTAAATCTAGTACATGATGATATAATGAATCATGAATTTAGTCATTATAACTTTATTTATTTCTATCAACCATTTAAGGTAGCAGATAAAGCCATTAAGTTTTACTTAAAGATAATTGAAGAAGCTCAACCAGGAACAATCATTATTGGATTGAGTCATTTTCAAGTACAAACATATGGTCATGAAAACCTCATCAATTTATTTAATAAACTAAAATGTCATAAAATTGATGATATAATAGTGTTTCAGAAATGATTAGATAAAGATACAATATCTTTTTGCTAAAGATTCCTTCTCAACTTAATATTTATTTATTGTTTCTAAATTGTTCAAATGTTTTAATCCACTTAGACTCTTTTTTAAGCCTTATAAAGTCTGGTTTATAATTAAGTTCTCCTGATTTTATTTTATTTACAAAGTCTGCGGGAATACCGGCAATCTTTTCTTTACCTTTACCGACAGCCTTTGCTGTATCACCCGGTTGAGGCATAATAGATCTTGGTGGTGCTCCTTCTGGTTTACTATTATTCTCTCTTAATAAATCGGCATTTTTGGCCAAATATTTTTCAACTGCTTCTCTATCTTCTAAACCTTTTAAATTTTTAACAATTTCAATGAATTTTTCAACATTTTTAATATCACCACCATCAGGTACACCACACTTACCTTCGAGTATAGCTTTAACTAAACCTAATGTAGAATTGCCCTCAATTTTATATTCAGTGTTCCATTTAGAAATAATTGTATCATTGTAAATATCAGTAGCAGCATTAGCAGATTTCATTGCTATCGATCCATAAGTAGCAGCAATTGCCAACTGAACAACTTTTAACATTTCATTTTCATTTTTAACATTTAATGTTAAATCTAAAGCGGGTATTGTTGCGTCTGGATTCATTAAATAAGTTTGTGACCATCTGTGATGACCATCTAAGATATATTTATTATTAGCAGTTAAGATTCTTTCACCTTTAAAATCAGCTTTACCTGATAGAGCATTTTTTGCGTTTTCAGGTAGAATAAAAGCTACAAATCCAATTGAATCCAATAAACCGATTTGTGCTTGAGTTGGAAATAAATTTTTTACTGGTGGATTGGCCGCCTCATTTACTGGAATTTTCTCATCTTCTATTCTCATGTCCTCTTTACCTAGTGAAAGAATTTTGGTCACTTTAGGATCTATTTCAGCAACTGATTCTCCTTTAGATGGTGGATTTTTACCTGTTAATTTTTGAATAAATTCTGAATAAGGAAGATTAATAATATCTTTTAAAGTTTTAGCACCTGAAATAGAATCATTTGTCTCAAAATCGTGTAATTCGCCCGTAAGAGGATCTACCTCATTTTCGGTAGGAATTGATTTATTTGTGGATTCAACTTCAGATGTTTCGGCTTCGTTTATTTTTTTCATTATTAAAAATACTTTAGATTATATATTAAATATTTATTATTAAAATAAAATATTAAATACCTGTGTAATTTCTTGGTGATATTTTCAACATTTCTGTTTTAACCTCATCGCTAATGTCTAATGAGTTAATAAAATCGGCTATTGTTTTTTGAGTAACTTTTTCACCTCTGGTGAGTTTTTTTAATTTTTCGTAAGGATTAGAAACTTTTTCTCTTCTTAATATAGTTTGTATTGCTTCAGCCACTACTTGCCAATTATTATCTAAGTCTGATAAAATAACATCAAAGTTAGCATCTATTTTTTGTAATCCTTTTAATAATGATTTAAATGATATAATTGTGTGTGCTATTGGTACGCCTATATTTCTTAATACGGTAGAATCGGTTAAATCTCTTTGTAGTCTACTAATAGGTAATTTACTAGATAAGTGCTCAAAGATGGCATTCGCTATACCTAAATTACCCTCCGCATTTTCAAAGTCTATTGGATTAACTTTATGTGGCATAGCAGATGAACCAACCTCATCTGGATTAACTTTTTGGGTAAAATAATTAATTGATATATATTGCCAGAAATCACGACTTAAATCTATTAAGATGTTATTAATTCTTTTAATAGCATCGAAATAAGCAGCCATGTGATCATAATGTTCTATTTGTGTAGTTGGAAAACTTCTAACCAAATTCAATTCTTTGGAAAAGTTTTCAGAAAATCTATTCCAATTAATATTAGGATAAGCAACATAATGGGCATTTAGGTTACCAGTAGCACCACCAAACTTACAAGAAAAAGGAACTTCATTTAACATAATAAAAGCAGATTCTAGTCTTTTAATAAAAACAAGTATTTCTTTACCTAATTTAGTTGGAGTAGCAACTTGTCCATGTGTTCTAGCGAGCATAGGCACTTCAATCCAAAGTCGATATAAATCAATTAGTTTATTTATTACCGACTCAAAAATAGGTATAATAACATTTTCATGGCAATCTTTCATCATAAGTGGATATGCCATGTTATTAATATCTTGTGATGTTAAACCAAAATGAACAAATTCTTTATGCTCTGATAAACCAGTTTCATCAAAGATATCTTTAATAAAGTATTCAACTGCTTTAACATCATGATTTAATTTACTCTCAATATCTTTAATATTATTTAAATCATTAATATTTAGTTTAGATATTCTAGTTCTTAATAATTTTATTTGTTCAGGTGTAACTGAAAATAACTGAGGTAAGACATCACATAGTCTAATAAAGTATTCTATTTCTACAAAGATACGATATTTAATAAGTGCTGATTCCGAAAAGTAAGGTATTAATTCTTTCACACTTTGATTATACCTACCGTCTATTGGTGAGATTGCTTGTAACATAAAAATTATATAAATAAGACACCAATTAGTTTTCTAAATTAAATCAAAGACTAAAAATAACCAGTTCCAGATTCAATAATATAATATATAAATAAAAAGATATAATTATGTCTGATGAAGAAAAACTAACCGAATCTAAAAAAGATTTATCAACTTTATTAGAAAATAATTTTCAATCAAAAATTGATAAAGAAATTAAAATAGAACCTCGAGATTGGATGCCAATTGAGTATCGAAAGGCGTTAATAAGACAAATTTCTCAACATGCTCATTCAGAAATTGTTGGAATGTTACCAGAAGGAAATTGGATTACACGAGCTCCTAATCTTCGCCGTAAAGCTGTTCTGCTTGCAAAGGTTCAAGATGAAGCTGGTCATGGTTTATATCTTTATAGTGCATGTGAAACACTTGGTGCTGACAGAGAGAGTTTAATTGATGACCTACATCAAAGTAAAGCAAAGTATTCTTCTATTTTTAATTATCCTACTCTTTCATGGGCTGATATAGGGGCTATTGGTTGGTTAGTTGATGGTGCGGCAATAATGAACCAGGTTCCAATTTGCAGATGTTCATATGGACCATATGCTCGAGCAATGGTTCGTGTGTGTAAAGAAGAATCATTTCACCAACGACAGGGTTATGAAATCATGACCTTTCTTGCAAAAGGTACTGAAATACAAAAAGAAATGGCTCAAGATGCTCTGAATCGTTTTTGGTGGCCAACTCTAATGATGTTTGGTCCTGATGATGCAACATCTAAACATACAGCACAATCTATGAAATGGAAAATTAAACGCAGTACCAATGACCAATTAAGACAGGAGTTTGTTGATGCTGCGATTCCCCAGGCTCAATTACTTGGTCTTACTATTCCTGATAAAAATTTGAAATGGGATGAAAAAACAAATCACTGGAAAACAAGTCCTATTAATTGGAATGAGTTTTGGGATGTGATTAGTGGAAATGGACCATGTAATAAAGAAAGAGTTGAGGCCAGAAAAATAGCAAAAGAAAATGGAAAATGGGTAAGAGATGCTGCTATGGCTTATGCTCAGAAAAATAAATTAAAGTAAATTTTTTTTATTAATATATAATATATGAAGTTAATTAAATCAAAAAAAATACATAGAAATATAATATTAATATTTTTATCATTAATTAGCTTAGTAACTTTGGCTCAAGCTCCGGTTGATACCATAAAATTAACTCCACAAGAGTTATTCGATTATAACTCTAAATGGAATAATCTTGGCATGGCTCAATCCTATGTTGACTACTCAAAAGATGTTCTATCTTCTTCTGATATTTCCTTTGGTTACATTAATAAGCGAGTATCAACAACAGCTAATCTTAGTTATACAATAGCTACTAGTAACGAAAAATGGGGACACACATTTCTTACTTCAATCAATCCAGGTTGGAAGTATTATGGAATAGGTTACGGTTTATCTAAAACAGAAGAAAATCACATATCCACATTACAAACTTTTGTGTCAAGTGATTTTTCTTTTCAAAAGAATGTTACAATATCATTTATTGATGTAATTAAGACTAAACAACTTGGCAAGTTTGGCTATAGTGCAACAATATCTAAAACATTCTGGGGTGAATGGCCAGGTCCGTGGGAAGGTCAATTCACAACAGATTCACTAGGCAATTGGGTTAGTAATATCTATCCTATGAATCCACCATCGACACAGCTTATAACTCGCGCAATGTTAATGTACACATATCCGATAAAGACTAAAATAGTTGATATATCTCCACAAGTATTTGTTACAAGTGATTTCTATACGTCTTTTAAGAGTAAGGATTTAGAGATTGGTTATTGGTCGGACTTTAATATGGACATTTATTATGGACTTTCGATGAATTGGAAAATTACCAATAAGTTTGTGTTAAATACAAATATTAGATTAAACAGTACAATTGATACAGGTCCAACTTCTACATCATATAAAAAAAGTAATCCTATATTATTTATGATAGGAACTAATTTTCAACTTTAAATTATAAATTATTTCCACTTTGAATAACATCTTGTTTCATTTTTAGTGCGTAAGCATCTAATTTTTCTTGTATGGATTTATCAAAGCTACCAATTATTCTAGCCGCAAGTATTCCTGCGTTTTTTGCTCCATCTAAAGCAACCGTTGCGACGGGAATACCGTTTGGCATCTGAAGAATGCTCAATATTGAATCCCATCCATCAATTGAATTAGAAGATTTAATAGGAACTCCGATTACTGGAAGTGAAGTCATTGCTGCGGTCATTCCTGGAAGGTGTGCAGCACCGCCTGCACCAGCAATAATAACTTTTAAGCCTCTTTTGGATGCGGTTTGAGCATATTCTCTCATTAAATCAGGTGTTCTATGTGCAGAAACAATTTTTAATTCACAAGAAATACCAATTTCATCTAAAAATTCTTTTGAGGCCTTCATAACAGATAAATCTGATTTGCTACCCATAATTATTCCCACTTTAATCATTTTTATATTTTTTTTAAATATTATCAAATATTTCTAATCTTCCTATTACCTGATAGATGATATTTAAATTTTGGTAATATTTTTTATATAATCGGTTTTAATAGTAATATCAATTTCGTTACATGTGTGAATATTAGTAAATCCTGATGGATATGAATTAAGCCACTTAAACTTAATTTTTGTACCATTATCTAGTGTAACTACTTTATTACATCTTCTGTCTTTTTTTACACTTTTAATCAATAGAAATAATATTAATAAAATTGAGACATAAAGAATAATTTTTTTCATTTTTAAGTATTACTTATTTGTTATATTACTCATTTATAAATGTCAGATATATATTTTAGAGCCGAAGTACTACCTGACATATTAAAGGTAAATATTTCAGAAGAACAACTTATATCATTTACTCTAATCTTTAAAGAAGTACATAGTTTAAAATCATTAAGTATATTACTTTCTAGTAGATTATCAACTATCCATATAATTTTTCTGCTATCAGAAACTACCATTGGTTCAGAGTATTTTACATAAGATCCATTAACCAAAAAAGATAAATCTACTACAGGATCTTCATCACAAGTATATCCACCTTGTAGGTAAAAGTATATTGAACCATCAATATTTTCTAACTTTAAAATAGCTCCATTATTTTCTGCGGTATAACATATTCGATAAGGATCATCAAATCCATTATTTACGCTTTTATTTGTCCATTGAGCACTAACTTTTAAACTTAAAGCTAATGCAATTATAATCATTATTTTTTTCATATTTATTTATTTAAGTCTTCATACTCTAACATAATACCCTTTCTTAACATTATATTATCACTTTCTAAAAATACTACGTACTCATTACATTGTCTTAAAGATATCACATTACCATCTAATTTAACCTGTAATGAATCTAATTTAATCTGTAATGAATCTATTTTATTTACATATTCAATATTGTTTGTTTTTACATCACAAGAAAATAAAATATAACCTAGTGTGATTCCTGCTAGTAAGTGTAAAATTGAGTAATAAATTGTTTTGTTCATGGTTTAATTATTTTTTTTAGTTTTATTTTGCAATGTATATCCAAAGAGGTATGCTTATGAAGAGGACTATCCCCAATACCAATAGGAAGTGTGCTATTATCGATTCTATTCTTTCTCTTTTTTTCATTTTAATTTATTTTTAAAATCCTCGTTGACAATAAACCATTGCTTCTATTTTTTGTTGTTGTAACCATTGTAGGTATTTGAATAACTTTTTCATGGGCTTTCTATTGTATAATTTTCGTGTTGGTATATTAAATCTTTAAGTAGTTTGTTTTCTTGAATGACTCCTTCACATTGATCGATGTTTCGAAACATATTTATACCTATAAAAATTCCAATAACAACTCCAATTAGTAATCCAATTGATGCAGTTACATATTTACTTCTTTGATTCATTGATAATTAATTTTAGATTATAGTTTTAATAATCACTTTAGTTTTTAATTTTATTAAATTAAAAAAGATATTTAATATTTAATATATAAGCAATAAAAAAATATTTAAATATGAAAAAATTTAATAAGATGAACGAATTATTGGGATCTGATGGTAAACCAATGCCTTTGAGTCAGGTTAATCAGGAATTATCAAATGCTGTTACTGCTCCTGATGCTGGTACAAAAGATGGTAATCCTGCAGATGACATGATAAAAGTTAATACAGAAGCAATGGTTGGTGTTGCTATGTTATCACCAGCACAAAAAGAAGTTATACCGATGAAAGCTTTATCTTTTGCATTGGGATATTTAGATAATAAACAACCTAATTTAGATGAAATGGAAGCAATCATTTCTGGAGATATGTATATTATGGATGGTCATCATAGATGGGCAGCTGCGATATTAGTTGATCCAAAAAAACAAGTTAAAGTGGCTAAAATAGAAATGCCAGCAAATGATTTAATAACAGCTCTTAATATTTACACGAAAGGTGCATTAAAATTGAGTGGTAATACAGGAGACGGTGATTTAAATCAATGGAAAAAATTAATCGTTGATGAAATAAATAAGGCATTTGATAAAGGATTTAGCGCAGAGGCGGGCAATGCTATTCTACCAGGTAAAAAGGCTAAACCAAACTGGCCAATGTTTGATGGAACAAAAGGTAAAACTGCCGATGAAGTAAAAGAACTTTTCAAAAAGATTCAAGGTTCAAATGGTGATGCTGAAAAGGGTAAAGAAATAATGATTGCAAATTCAGCTTTACTCAAAACAACAAAACTTCCTACAGCTCCTTTAAGAATAGACATGCCGGTAATTGATGCAGGTCTAACTCCTGCTGGTGAAAAAACAAAAGATGTTAAAATGAGTCAGTTATATGATGTGTGTTTAAAAATCCAAAAGGGTCAGTTAGATTTTAAAGAACCATATACAAAAGAAGTATCAGCACTAATTAGTGGAGAAAAAGCTCAAGTTAGTGGGGAAAAAGCTCAAGAAAGTAGAATAATTAAAACTTATGAAAAGTTTATAAATTTACATAAATCTAAAGATCAATAAATTAAATATTTATGTTTTAAATAAAAAAACCTCCGATTAATCGGAGGTTTTTATTTTTAAATTATTGTGAAATGCTTGTAAGTTGAATAACACTTTTAAACAAAGTCTTATATTTATTAACAATTGAACAACCTTTCAAATTTATTAACGTATATTTATAAAAAATTAATTATATGATATTTTCCTACTTACTTTTATTCTGTATTATTTATTTAGTATGGTCTTTTAATCTTTGTTGTTTAACTTATTTAATTCAAGGAGGTTACTTTGAAAATAAATTTTGGACTAGGTCTTTAAGAGCTTCTTTTTTAGCTCCACCTTTAGCCATTATTATTTATATGACTTTGTTTCTTAGAGAGTCATTAATATCAAACCTAAAGAATATAGAATTTGTTATGAAAAAAAGATAATTTCATAACTATTAATCGACCATGCAGCAAGCAATGTAGCAAAATATGCAGAACTTTTTCTTATTTAAATTTTAGGATTTCCAACAATTGTTTTCCAGTGAGAGTGTCCGCCAATAACTCTTTTATACCAACCTTTTCCTGGCGAATCTTTATCAGTAGACTTTCCACTTTTGACATCAGGGTGAATGCCACTAAACTCTTGAACTTTTTTATCACCTAATATCTTTTGAATTTGTTCAGGGTCATCTATTACGGGCGCATTATATTTATTAATTAATATAGCAGCTAGTTTATCTGATACTTCTCCATAATAGTTTTTAGACTTATCATTAAAATCATCAACTTTTGATTTTAGATACTTCTTTTTAGACTCATCAGTTCCGTCATGTCCAACACCACAACTCTTTATACCAAATGGTGTAGTTTCTCCCCAAACAATAATATCAAAATCAGGATCATCATCGATATCAATACCTTTCCAAACATCCCATTTTTTATCTAAGAATACATCATCTGGTGATTTTATTTTAGCATGTCCTCCTAATGGTTTGTATGCCACATCTATCATTTTGAAAAATTCGTTTTCATACTGATCTTTTTTCTTTTGGTCGTTTGGTATTTTTACATTAGCCCATTGTCCTTTTTTAGCATTTAAATCAGTACTAACAAACTCCTCGTATGTTTTGACTTCCATGTTTGTTAATTTGAATGTCCATTTTTCAAATATTTCTATTGGAATTCTATGTTCCATATTTTCATAAAATATATCGAACATTGAATTATTATAATTTATATTTAAAAAATTTACTACTGATTGAGAATTAACCACATTATCATATTTACCCAATACTATTGTTAATTTTGGTAGGTATTCACCTGTCTCATCAAACTTAATACCAATCGAGTTATCAATTAGCGCGGGGTTGTAAAGTAAACCCGGACAATTTAATTTTCTACATAATGAATAGGCTAGGTAACCACCAATTGAAGAACCAATTATAAGTCTAATTTTTTTACCGACTAATTCTTTATAAACTCTGTCAAACAAATCTTCTGATAATTCTTCCTTATATTTTAGTTCAGGAATATAAGTGTTTTTAAAATTAGAACTAAGAAATTGTGATTTCAAACCACTATTACTAGATTCAAGTCCGTGTAAAAAAACAATTAAACCATCTTGACTTTCTTTATATTTCTTTATAAAATTCATAATTTTTTTATTTATATTATTCAGATTATATATTAAACTTCAAAGTTGAATGTTTTTGAAAATTTATTTGATATTATTAAAAAGGAAATTCTATCTTCTAAATAAGATACAAAATTATTTTCAGATTGAAATATAAACAATTTTGGCATAATACCATATAAAATAATAATTAAAAATAACACTATGTATCAAATTAGAAAATGTGAAACGTATTCAGTAACTTCTAAGACAGAAACTGCTAACTTAGATCCTGAAAAATTTAGAAATATCTCAGTCCCTTATGAAGGTAATTCTGAAGAAGAATTTTTAAACTATATCAGTGAGTTATATATAGATGAGGTCTATGAAGAGTTAGACGAAGAAACTTTATTAGAACTGGATAAGATTGGAGACGATCAACAATGGGAAGAGTGGCATAACTCTGCTTGGGATGGTGAACAATCTTGGCATGAAATTGGAGAAGATAATCCGGAGTTTAGAAGAACTGGTGGATTTGAAATAAGACACACAACAAATTCATATTAGAATGTCGTTTTTGTTGAGTTGCTAAAAATTCAAAGAATTTAAAATAATTTTTGATAATTTGAGTTATACCAAAAACATAAGCATCGCTGAAAAATGAAAGTATTTTGTTATGGATCTAATATGAATACTTTGAGAATAACCCAAAGATGTTCTGCTGCTAATTTTATCAGCAATGCTAAGGTTATAGGTTGGAAACTCGTTTTTAATAAAAGAAGCAAAGATGGTTCAGGAAAAGCAAATTTAATATCAACTGGTGATGATAGTCAAGTCTGGGGTGTTATATTTGATATATCAAATGAACAAAAACCACTTTTGGATAAAGCAGAAGGATTAGGAAAAGGATATGACCAACATGAATTAGTGGTTATAAATGATTTAGAACAGGAGATTCGATGTCTTTGTTATATATCAACTGATGAAAAGTATTTAGATAATAATTTAAAGCCTTTTAGTTGGTATAAAGAAATATGCTTATTCGGAGCTAAAGAACACAATTTACCACCTGATTACATACTATTATTAGAAAAAGTTAGAGTTTCATAGTTAATTTACCCTTAAAAATTATTTTTTTCTAATAAAAAGAAAGGTAATTACTATACCTACTACAAAAGTAACTAAAAAAGCTTTGATGAGGAAACCTTCACCCCACACATCAATATTAGTTTGAATTATTTTTTTGGCTAAATCTATCATAAAGTAAGTTATATTTTTATAATTAAGTAATTAATATATAATCTGATATATTTTATTTAATAAAAGTTTAATAAAATATAATATTTATAAGTTATGAGATATTTAAAATATTTTGAGTCAGACACAAGTTCACTAGTAATGGATTTAAAAGATATGTCACTTGAATTAGTAGATGATGGATTTAAGGTCGAAGTATATACCAATGAGGACGCCGCCCAGTTTGGTAAAAGAAAAGGAGTCAAGCTCAAACTAGAATTTCTTGTTGTAATTAATAAACAAAATATATTCATGATGGAGCAAAATTTAAAGGATTTTATACTCCGCTCAACTAATTATATGAAATTAGAAGGATATAAATCAAACATTCATTCTAATTATGGAACACTACTTATAATAGATGAAAATATTTTTATTAAAAAATCATTGGAAGAATTACACCTGTTATTAAAGGTAGACCAAAACGCGACCTATGATCTAAATTATGCGAGCGCTGACTTCTGTCAATTCACAACAATAAACATTTCGTTTTATTTTGGCAACTAAATACGTTGACTAAAATACGTTGAATAGCCTCCCGCAACCTTACAATTTTATGATAAGCAATTTAATATATATCCTATGAAACACTTAAAAAGAATATTTGAAAAGAAAGAAGATAAGTCTGATAAATTAGAAGATTGTCCTTCATTTAAGGAATTCAATCAAAAGATTGATGAATTAAAAAAGATTACCAAAAAGATACACTCTGAATTAAAAAGAGGCACTAAAGGTGAAATTGATGATTATATTGAGAAAAAAGTATTTGGAAGAGACGTTTAATGAAACACTTAAAAACATATAAAATATTTGAATCTAATGATATTAACGTAAGAGAAGATCTTACTGAGATTTGTTATGAGTTAACAGATGGTAGATTTGATATAAAGATATATGATAGTTCTGACTCTGGTGTACCTGTTGTGGCACCAGCTTGGGGTAATATACAGGGTTCTGGTATGAATCAACCTCATATAGAACGTGATGATGAAATACTTTGTATTAATTTATCAGATTATAGAGATTATGATGGATTTTCTTTTGATGAAGTAAGAGAAGTTATATTAAGAGTAGTTGATTATTTAGGTGATAGATATAAAGGATGTTCTGTTTTATCTGTTGGTGAACATGAAAGGTCTAATATAAATAGGAGAGAGATTACTGAACACAATTGGTTTGGTAATTTATCAAGTTTAATAATTATATACAAATGAAATACTTAAAACCATATAAAATATTTGAAAATCAATCTAATAAAGATGAGTATCATGACTTAATGATGGTGTTAAATGACTTATTTGATGATTTTGGTATTTTATCACATTCTGATGAAAGATTTGGAGATGATAATGATGATTATCCTGAACATAGATTCTGGGCATTTAGAAATAGTGGTGGTCAAGATATTATGACCAATAATGTAGATATAGTGGAAGAAGTTAGAAATATGGTTATTTATAATATACCTACTGAACATAAAGATAGATTCTGGTCTGAACTAATGAGCTATAAACAACAAATAGAAGAAGTAACTGGTAAAAGCTTTCATGTACATGAAGAAGAAGTCAATAACTTATTCTATGATTATATACTAAGATTAATATGAGATACTTAAAGACATATAAAATATTTGAATCATCACACGAGAAAATAATGAATGTTCGTTATGGTGATGATGTATTAGAAGAATGTGATTCTGTAATTGCTGATATCAAAGATATGTTATTAGAATTAAGTGATATTGGTTTATTCACAACGGTTGGTTATACACCAATGACTTTAACTTGTAATGAAAAAACACCTAAGATAATAGTTGAAGTTCAAGGTGAATTAGAATTATGTTTATCCAATGAAGATGATATCAATTCGACCTTTGAAAGAGTTAAAGATTATGTTAAATCTTTAGGGTTTGTTACTGGTGGTGGTTATTGGACAAGAGATAATGGTCTTAGACGAGGGCCTAATGATGAAATTACTTCAAGATCATATAAAGTTTATCAAATATTGATACAGAAATAATTTTTTGATAAAATCTTTACATCATATCAATCTGTTTAATTGTTGTTCTCTCCACACATTTAAACTAACAAAGTGTTTTGTCTCGTATTTTTTTGATTCACCATCGTTATTTTCTATTAAATAGAATTTAATTTTTTCATTGTATTTTTGCATCAAAAAGATAGTATCATAAGTTTTACCAATAGTCAAAGACATCTTAGTAAGACGTGATTTTCCATTTGAATCTCTATCTAATTCTTTATTATTAATACAAACTATTTTCATAATCTATTTATTATTCCACAAAGTGGTCTCTCTACATTGTTCCATCCCATTCATAAGAATCGTCCTCTAAATAAGAAGGATAGTTTTCTTCTAAGTGGAATTTATACTCTTCTAGTGGTGGAGTATTGCTCATTTTCCAAAAAGGATCTTCTGGTCCATTATCACCGCCATTTTCTTGACAATCTTTTAGGTAGAGCTCAAAATCTAAGATATAGTCTGTGGTTTTCCCAAACATTTCTGCTAGTTGTTGAATGGTCATAGTTTGAATAAACTGTGATTTGTCACTAGCTACAAATTCTAAAAATAATTTAATTTTTTTCATGTCTTATATATTAGGCATCAAATATCATTTATTAGTTATTTTTTGTAACTATCTCTATATTAAATAATGTGGTGGGTAAATCCTAAAAATTTTTTAACTTCGTGTCAGATTTTATGTGAAAGTATCTTACTTGAATTAAGTGAGAAATATATTGAGTGAGAAATGATAAAAGTATTTTGATTATTTGTGTATAAAAATAAATAACCCTTTGATACAAAGGGCTATTTATTGTTTTAATTATTTCTTTTTGGAAATAACTGACCAAGCTATACCCGCTATAGACATAACTGAACCAATAAGTTCAATGACCATAGCATCCGTTGCTAATCCTTTAGCTACTAAAACACCACCTCCAAAAGTTAAGACATGGCGAACTAAACCTAATAAACGATCTTTATTCATAATAATAATCTTATTTTTTATAAACAAGGCATATGACTCTTGTTTTCGTATTACTATATATTACATGAAATAACATCAAAATTCTTAATGAAATCAACGATTTTTGTTAAATAAACATAAATTATCTTATGGATTTTTTACAGATAATCTCTAAATCAACAATTATATACCTAATAATTCTAAGGATTCTTTTCTTCTAACATAAGCATCGAATCTTGATTTGAATTCTGTATTTTTAATCATATAGTTATATAAAGAGACTATACTAATTCTGAATATCCAGTTCGGATTTGTAACATGTTTTGTTCTAACTCCGTTTAGATTTTCAATCTTACTAATTATTTTAGTTACACATTTAATAACAAGTGATTTCTTATTTTTTTTAACAAACTCAATGGAATCACCACTGGTAAAATTTGGCGAAATAAAAGATATTGAGTCCATTTTTTTATTTTTAACACCTGTCTGAACACCATTTAAATATGCATAGCTATTGAATGTATAGGTGCTTCCTAATTGAATATAATCAGTAAACATTTCTAATAGTTTTATTTCTTTTGTTTGTGAGAGATTACTATTAACTTTAGATAGTTCAGAGACTTGTTTTTGAAATTCTCTTATTTGTTTAGTATTGATTAATATCTGTGATTCAATTTCTATTATTCTCATAATTATTTTTTTAAGTAAGATAATTTTTTATAAAGACAAACAATTTCATCTATACTTAAATTATTTTTCTTTCCATTAATATCTATGGTGCAAGCAACTACATTTCCAATCACATATCCTTTATCATTATCTACTCTATCAAATGATCGAGCATTTGGACCATCTTCTGTGAATTGTATATTGGTGTAATAACAAGTTGTATATTCTAATAGTTTTTTTACACATTCAAATGTTAAGTTAAATTCTAGATTTCTACTTTGAGCAGATGAATGAATATTTACAAGTTTTTTTGCTACTTCAATATCAAATATAACAGGTTTGTTTTCTTTTTTAGATTCAGATTTAGTTGGTCTATCTGATAATTCTGGTTTATTATCTGGTGATTCTGATTTATCTAGTGATTCTGATTTATCTAGTGATTCTGATTTATCTGGTGATTCTATGTCCAATACTTCTGTTACCTCATTTTTGATTGTATCGACAGGTTCTAATTTTTCTTTCTTTTTTGTCATTAATTATTTATCAGTTTTTATGATATAAACAAATATATTAATAATATTCAATATTATCAAAAAGTTTATTTTGTTAGTTATAAAATAATCAAAATCCACTTAGTGGATTTTGATTATTTAATGATTTGAGATTGAATTTCTTTAGCTCTAACGATAGCTGATTCTTTAGTTTTGAATCCTGTTTCTACCATTTTCTTTCCAGTATAGATACCAATTGTTGTTGACTTTGTTGCCATCTTGTTACCTACTTTACCTAATGATTCTGTTTGACGAACACGAAGTCCACCTACTTGACCAATCACTTTACCTACATTAACTCGTTTTGTTGCCATTTTTTTTTTTTATAATATTAATAAATAATTTAACAAAACAAAGATATGGAAATATTTTTGATATATCAAAATATTTTTAAAATAAATCTTAATATTTAAATCTTAATATATAATTCCAACCTTTCATATAAAATATTTGAAGCCAAATGAAGTACCTAAAGAAATATAAATTATTTGAATCTGATTTTAATAAAGAAATTTTGAATAACATTGAAGATATCTTCCGTGAAATAGAAGATCTTGGTTTCAAAGTTGAATATAACAGAGGTGGTGTTGATGAATTATTAAAAATCTATATTGAAAGTGTCAAATGGGATGAAACAGTTGAAAATACTCAAAAGTATTATCCAACTCAAGAATTTATAAATTCTTTTTTACATTTAATATCTTATGTGAAAGAATCTAATTTAGATTATAGAATAGAAGTGATTGATGATAGCCAAGTGATTGATGTTCTCTCTACTGAAAGTGAAATAGGAAATATAATTAACTGGAAATATCCAATTGATTATATTAAAGTTATTATAAGTAAAAAAGAAATGGTTTAGGAAAAGTTTGATTACATACAAAACGATAAATTTCAAACCCTCTGAATATTAAAAAATATTATAATTTTATTTCAATTCTTAGACGATTAAAAGAAATATAATCACTGAGATGATCAAAATCTTCTGGTTTACACCAGCCTGATCCAAACTCAGCACCACCTCTAAACATTCTAAAGTTCAAATTGTTTTTTACAATAAGGTCTGGTCTTAACTCATTAGCAAAATCATAGTACCAATCATTTAATCTAATGATAGCATCTTTAACCTCATACCAAAAGAAACCCGAATATTTACCAAACATCCTTAGTGCCTGTGGCGCATCTGGCAAAACTCTACCAGGAGAATCAAAAGGTCTCATAATACGAACTTCTAAGAAAATATCTTCTATTGATGATCCTTCAACATCTTTCCTTATTCTACTTATTTCAATTTGAAGTCCGGCGTCTTGTAACTCAATTAGAATTTCTTTAATGATATCTTCGATATTATCAATATGAGATTCAAATAGATTATATGATTTCAGGTATTTCATTTAATTATATATTAAATAAAAAAATACTTACAAATAAGTATTTTCTACAAATCCCAAATGGTTTTTCTTTTTTTCTTTCTCTTAAAAAGTAATAATAAGAAAAGAAACTTATATAATAGTCTACGCATTTATTTTTCAGTATATCATTAAATAGATCTTATTCCATGTGTTAAAATATTATAGATTACTAAACCTATAAAGTATAAAAATACTAAAGTGATTATAATAACTTCTTTGTTATTAAAGATTTTATTTGCAATTGATTTCATATGTAGTGATATTATTATACTACAAAGATAATAACATTATTCTAATTAGGCAAATTTAATATCTCAAAAACAAATTTACATTAATTTAATATCAAAAAATAATTAAATTTTAATCTATTTAACATAATATTAATTATAGAACAATATATAATTTTATGGGTTCAAGGCTATTTGGTTATAATTCAGGAGCTACCGTATCAGGAGCTAGTCAGTCAGGAAACTTAGCAGTTTCTAATGACTCTAGAGGTGGTGGTTCTGTTCAATGGTGGAATGGGCCTGATGAAGATTTAGGATATGTTATTGGATATACAGATACAACAGGTTTAAGAAAAGCAAATGGTACTTTGATAGGAGGTAATGTTGTTGGGTTTATTAGAACATTAACTAAAACAGATGCTGAGTTTTTATCATTATCTAACTCTTTAACTGGTCAAGGATTTATGACAGCTTCTGTAGCAGTCAATTGGTTAAATACAAATGGTTATTATACATCATATTCTGTTGACACCGATGCACAGGCATTTATTACCGCAGCGGGCATAACGGATTCAACCCAAAAAACCGCAATTAACACATTAGTAGTTGGACTTAAAGCGGATGGTATTTGGACTAAAATGCAAGCAATATATCCGTTTGTAGGAGGTAGTGCATCAACTCACAAATGGAATCTAAAAGACCCTCGTGATTTAAATGCTGCTTATCGATTAACATTTAGT
>Ga0049082_10000069_pt1 | contig 23244 bp, 26 predicted proteins | sample GreLakmeHU45MSRF_FD_66718 | JGI IMG/M metagenome (GOLD analysis project Ga0049082, IMG submission 66718) | Freshwater lentic microbial communities from great Laurentian Lakes, MI, USA - Great Lakes metaG HU45MSRF | ecosystem: Environmental > Aquatic > Freshwater > Lake | place: Great Lakes... | reverse complement strand
TGATTATAACATTGCTAGGTATTACGAACGTTATAGCCTATTACGAAACTTATAACTTTATAGGATGAATAACCTTATGCCTATGAGAGACGAAGTTATCAACGAACTTAAAAAAAGAGTGGCTGCTCTTGAATTGGTTGCTAAACCAGACGAAGTATCAACCGGAATGAGCGGTTCACTGATCATGTTTAGACACTATCTAAAAGTTAAGGACGTAATGACCCAAGAAGAATGGATCGAAAACGTATACGAAGACTGGCTTGAAGAACAGCATAACAGAATATACATTGAAATTAATGCTAGGTATTACGCGGCGATGTCGCACGCCATTGAGTGAAGGTAAAGGATTATGAGCGAATATACGCCAGACGTATGGGTACTAATTGAACTGAAGGATCCTGACACAGGGCTGCCCTTTCGTAAGGTGCTTGCAGGTTGGCACGGCGGCTACCTAGGTGACGATAGTTGGCGACTAAGTAGTGGTGTGACCAAGATTGAGCGGCTTGACTGGGGTTATGCAATTCATAACGAGTCAGGTAGTATCTACTATGTCAGTAGGCACAACGAGAGGTTCACAAACCTTACGGCGTCCATTTACGAGCAGCTTCGCAAGATTGACAAACAAATGTCAGTTAGGCAAATACCAATAACAGATGCCAAAGAGTATGTCGATAATGGATCCGATTGAGCATTCTTTACCCTTAGATCAGTTCTACCGAGAACTGGACTGGCCGTCATTGCCGAAGGGACTCTGCGAGGAAATAGCGGAATATTATAGTCCCAACCACATAGAAAATATCCAAACCTTGAAAAAAACTGTCGCTTTTCAGATGCATACACTGGTGCATCAACAGGTAATTGATTGGATTAAATCTAATTTGAATTTTCCTGACGACTACACAATATGTATTCAAAAAGTTAAATACGGATTGCTTCCGCATAAGGACTATTATAGAAATAGTTCTTATAATTTTGTTGTCACTAAAGATGCGGGAACCACTACTCGCTGGCATTCTAACGGTGGTATAAGGATACTCCATGAAGTACAGTATAAGCCTAGAATATGGTATCACCATCAATCTAGTGTAATGCATAGTGTTGAGTTGGAAGATCCTACGGTTAACCGAGTTGCTATAACGGTCTTTAAAGAAATAAATGCTTGACTTTACCTCAAAAATCTGTATAATGGTATATAAGATACGGAGAATATAAATGTTTTTTGATATTACTAAAGACGGTTACTGGTTCGCTGAGGACAATATCCGCGTCATTGAGAACAGGTACCAAGCACGATATGTTGGTTACTGGTGTACGAAGAATCCTCGCGGCGGATGGAACGAATCTCCCGTAGATGTTTTCTACGTAGAGAATCCTGACCGGTCAAAAGGCCACACAAACTATTTTGGAATGTTCAGGCGCGACAATGAAGTTCTTATTACGGATGCCTCTAGCGCGTTCTCGGAAAAAATTATCGGTATACTCTGCGAGGACGGTGAAGTGATTGTGTCTAGGTATCGTCATGACTATGTGACTAATGGTGATAATATGATTGACGGCGGCCGTGACTATCTTAGATGCAGTCTCCGCGGAAAGAAGATTGATGTTAGAATGGTTGGTGGAGAGTTTCTGCTAACGACCGAAGAAAATACTCAAAGTGTGTGTACAGCATGAAAATAGATCATGACGCACGTATCGGTATTCTAGGCACTGTTGGAGAAAAGATATGTGCGGCATTTCTGAGCAGGAAGGGGCATGTTGTTAACCTCTCATTGGATCCTTTTGATCGTAGAAAAGACCTGATGATTGACAACAAGTTTACCGCTGAGGTCAAGACTGAACAACCTTATATTATGAAGAATTGTTTGTCGTTTAGGTTGGCACAACTTAGAAAATGTCAAGAAGTTGATGTTCTTTTCTTTGTTACAATTCCACCTAAACTAAACGAGAACTATAGGCACGGTGGTAAAATCTTTATGGTTCAACCCAAAAAGTTTAACTATTTTGAATACGAGACTAAGCAGCGCATAAAAATGTATGGCATTCCGTTTGAGCAGGACGCAGTTCAGGAGATTTACACATTGACCGCTGACGAGAGGCGTGAACTGGTAAAATATTCCGAATCTGCATATTCTGCTTGACAAACACAATGACCTATGTTAGTATGTACCTTAATCTGATAAAAGGTAAAATTTAAATATGAGTAATATTCCAACAATTGAAGAACAGTGGGAAACATGGATCGCACAGAATCCTGTAGACCAGGTTCCAGACATTACGGACGAACAACTTAGGTCGGCATTGATTGCCGATCTTGAAGTCGTTTCCAAGATGCCTGTTGGTGAATATACACTCTATCAGAAGTGGTGCGAGGTTCAAGAAAAGTTTCCGTCTTCTCTTACCGAAACGTTGTTTGGATCCGAACGCATCATGAAAGATCCTTCTCAGAAAATTATCGTTGATGCTGCGCGTAAAAATATCTGGAAACCAGAATCTCCTGATGATTATCTCAAACTGAAACCTACCTTAATTATCACTGACGATTCGGTAACAACAAAGTCGGTTGATCTGCTTGGTGATGATGTTGAAGAAACATCAAAGCGTACCAAAGACCTGCCTCTGAAATGGAATGCTGTACGTACATTCACCAGTACCATGAAGAACAATTCCAACATTGGGCGTAACATGAACTTCATGGTGATTGACGAAATCACCGGTAAGTATCTTGGTGTTGTCTGTATCTCTTCAGATTTTCTTGATCTAACTCCGCGTGACAAGTATATTGGTTGGGAACGCGAGAAGAAGACACAAGGTCATATGATTAATTACACGGCAATTGGTTCTTCTATTGTACCAACACAACCGCTTGGTTTTAACTATGTCGGCGGTAAGTTGCTTGCCCTGCTATGCCTGTCTGACACCGTTCAGAAGTCTTGGAAAGAACTCTATGGAGATGTTCTGATTGGTGTTACTACTACATCACTATATGGTAAGTCCAAAGCAGGCGGCCTGTCGCAGTATGACAATCTGAAGCACTGGAAGAAGATGGGTTATAGTTCTGGTTCAATGGCCTTTGAGTCTTCCAAACCTACTCAGAAAATGATCAGACAATGGTTACACAAGCATCACACGAAAATGTATTTCGAATGGTACGGTGCCAAGAAAGGTACGGGTCAACCTTATAAGCGCGACCACCGTAATCGGTCTTATCACTTCACATATCGTAAGTTGGGTATTCCTTCTGACCTGATTCGTTGCGAACACCAGCGAGGTATTTACTTCTCACCGCTGTACACGAATACAAACGAGTTTCTGTGTGGTAGAATTGACGATACCCAACTGGTTAAGTTGTTTGATACGTCAGAAGAATATTTAACCAATTTATGGAAAGAAAAATATGCAGCAAAGCGTATTGAGTCTTTGAGGCGTGATAACCGAGTCTCAACCGAAACCCTGTTCTATGATGATCTAATTTACATGGACTGGGAACAAGTCAAAGAAAAGTATCTAACGCAGGTCGGCCGGTAACGTCTATGCGCATATTTCGCTTGACAAACACAATTATTTGTGTTAATATGTGTCTATGATAAAGGGTGAAATTTAAATGATTATAACCATCACAGGAACAAAGTCAAAAAAACGCGCAAACCTTTTGTGTGCTGCCACAAAATATTATGCACATTTACTTTTACCAAAGCGCACTGTCGAGTGTCTAAATGTAGAAGTCATTCTTAATCCTAAATTAAAAGATAATGGTTATTGTATAAGTGATGGTGACGATAGGTCCCCAAAAGAATTTCAGATTGAATTGCAAACCGGTCGTGATCGTACCGAAGTGGATATCTTACAGACTCTTGCGCACGAAATGGTGCATCTGAAGCAGTATGCTAAAAACGAACTGAAGGCAAGTCTTGCCGTCAAACAAGTTTCAAACGGGTTGTCATTTGGAACAACCTGGATGGGTGAGATATACGAGTTTAAGAAGAGTCAGCATGGTTACTGGGATGCGCCTTGGGAAATTGAGGCATATGGTCGGGAACTAGGAATGTATATGCGCTGGTGCGAACATTTAGACGGGATTAAGAAATGCAAGTAAAACTGGATTTAAATAAAATGAAATTTGATTTACCCCACGAAGTTATTGACGAAATTATTAAGAAGACGTTAATGACGGATATGCTTACGTTGGAAAACGATATGAGCGGTCCCCATGCTCATCCGGATGACTACGATAATAATGTTAAATATCTTCTTGCGATGCAGGACCTTGCGGAGTATTATATTGGTCATCAATGGGAAGAATTGTATGAGGCGTATAAAGCCACAGGCGAATTTAACGAAATTTAGCATCCAGAAGTCAACTTTTGGATTGGAATCACCTCTTTAGCGCCAAATATCAACGTCTGACGCCACATAACAACATATTTCTATAAATAGGAGTATGAATACTGAAGATATCTTCAAAGTAATTTCGGAAGTTGGGTTCCCTATTGCCGCCGCGATGGCGGCAGGCGTGTTTGTGTACTTTGTGATTAACTACATTCTTGAGGGTGTGGTTAAGGCAATCAAAGGTATGCAAGGCATCATTATGGGGTTAGAGAACCGCGTAAAAACGATGAATCACGATATTATTCGTGTTGACACCGTGGTAAGCGCGGCTCTAGGATTAAAACCCGATATGGACCGTATCGCACGGGCTGACGGGAAGAATGATGCCAGGAAAGACTAATGACACCAGATCAAATAGTCTTCTTCGTAAAACAGTACGGGTTCCCTATCGTGTCTTCGGTAGGCATGGGATATTTTGTTTATTTCATATATCGCTTTGTTACACTTAAACTGATGCCTGTAATAGGCGAGACAAACGGAATTTTAGTTTCCTTGATTGATAGAATTCGAATGCTTGATAATGATATGATTAGATTACAACAAAAAGTAAGCGTATTATTACAAATGCAGGACGAAGAAAATGTACGTAAGATTCAAATTGGAGATACTAAAAATAGTAAATCTTGAGTTTGAACTGTCTTCTTCGCTTTTCGCAAAAAAGGAGGAAAAAACAGATGAAAAACCAATTCAAGAAGATACTACTGACACTAAGTCTTCTTAGTACTCCTGCTTATGCCAGCGATTTGGTATTTCGTTTTAAAAATCCGTCTTTCAGCGGTGATACTGCTTCAGCGCATTGGTTAACTATTGACAACCAAGAACAGGCTCGTAAGAAAACCATACAGGACAAGATAGAGGCGGACTTAAAGGCAAAAGCAACAGAAGAAAAGAACTCAATTCTAAATCGCTTTGTTAATAATTTACAGTCGAGAATTTATTCGCAGTTGGCCTCACAATTAACAACCAATTTGTTTGCCGATAAGGCAGCAAAAGGATCTTTTGTACTGGACGGCAATAAAATTGAATATACTAAAACCGATACGGATATTACACTAACAATTACGGAACCAAATGGCAACCAAACGGTAATTACAATGCCAATTAGTGGATTCGGATTCTAATATGAGACTAACATATCGTGCATTTATCGGTTTCTTGGCATTTTGCGTAACAGGTTGTACAACCTTACCTTATGTTGGGATTAAAGATGATCCTAGATTAGAGACGCCGGCCTATAAGGAACTTCGTGATTTGAAACCACCGACAAGGCAGGTGGTAATTGCTGTTTATGATTTTCCGGACATGACAGGGCAGAGAAAAGATGGCGCCGGAATAGCAAGTTTATCAAGCGCAGTAACGCAAGGTGGTCATACCTTATTGATTGATGCTTTGAAAAATGCTGGAAATGGAACTTGGTTTAGAGTTGTAGAGAGAAATCGAATTGATGATTTGGCAAAAGAGCGCCAGATTGTAAGACAAACGCGAGAAGAGTATCAAGGTCAAGAAGCAAACAAGTTAGAACCTATGCTGTTTGCTGGGATTATGTTAGAGGGCGGCATTATAGGTTACGATAGCAATGTGACAAGCGGTGGGCTAGGTGCAAGATATTTGGGTATTGGTGCTTCTACACAATACAGAAAAGATCAAATAGTTGTAGCACTTAGAGCAGTTTCTACAAACACTGGCGAGATACTGATGAACGTACAGGTATCAAAGACGGTGTTATCGGTTGGAAATGATTTAACCGTATTTAAGTTCATGGAACTAGGCACAAAGTTAATTGAGTCTGAAGCGGGTATGTCAGTAAACGAAGCAAACACATTGGCAGTTAAAATGGCCATAGAATCAGCAGTCGTTGAACTGATAAAACAAGGTAATAACAAGGGATACTGGAGTTTCGAAAAATGAAAATAGCAAAGACTATCTTCATTATGGGTCTGATGAGTCCTATGACAACTTCGTTAGCACTAGCACAATCAACAACCAACCAAGTTTATATTGAGCAAATTGGTGATGCTAGTAATATAATTTTAAATCAAACGGGCCAATCTAATAGGATTGGAACTACCGACCAAACACGTTTGCTATTACAGGGTAATAATCAAACTGTTACGGTTAACCAAACGGGTAATGAAAACACGGTTCAAGGGCAGATTAAAACAGCCAACAACGTTGACTCGACTATTACGCAAACCGGCGATGAGAATACCGTAACCTTAGATCAGGGTGATAGCGTTTCTGTTGCGGGTTCTACACAGACTATAACTGTTATAGGTAACTTAAATACGGCATCGTTAACGCAAGGTGATATAGCATCTTCAACAAACGCCCTTCAAACAATTGCAATAACGGGTGATCAAAACGCCTATACATCGGTAATCAATGCTGATGACGTTGTTAATGATGTTGCTGTGGTAGGTGATAGTAATACCGTGTCTATGTTGCAAAACGGTTATGCTGGCAAAAACGTTGAACTTAACGTTACTGGCAATAGTAACACCCACACTATTCAACAAAAGAGTACTTTAAATGTGGACACTCTCAAGATTAATACAACCGGGAATAGTAGTACTGTTGCTGTTACTCAATGCAACCCAGGCGGCTGCTAGTAGTATTGGAAAAATATCTGATCTAAAGGGTAATAGTGAAGTTGTCCGTAAAACGTCAAAGTTGAACGGGCAACTTTCACTACCCATAGAGCAGTTAGACAATGTTCAGACCGGCAACGGGCGTGTTGAAATAAAATTTGTTGATGACTCAACCGTAAAAGTTACAGAGCATTCAAAACTAGTTATTGACGATTTTGTTTACAGTCCGGGCAATCCTTCAAGCGGCAAAATGGCTTTGAAGTTTGCTTCTGGTACGATGCGTTTTGCAACTGGCCAAACCGGTAAAATCAATAAAGCAAACATCAATCTACGAACACCCACCGCAACTATTGCGGTTCGTGGTACGGATTTTGCTGCAACCGTGGATGATTTTGGTAAAAGTCTTGTTATTCTATTACCAGAAGAAGATGGCACAGTAGGCGAAATTACTGTAACAAATGCTGCCGGTAGTGTGATTTTAAACCGAGCATTTCAGGCAACAATTGTTGACACCGCCGATAGTAGACCTTCAAAACCGGTAATATTATTAATGGACTTAAATATTATCGATAATATGATGATTGTGTCTCAACCACCAGAAGATAAAAATGCTTCAACGGATGGTGTTGACAAAAGAGCAAATATTTTAGATTTGTCTGAGTTAGATGTTGATTTTTTAAAGGACACATCGCTTGAAGACAATTCTCTTCAAACTATAACGTCACTGGACATCAATACTATTAATACTGATTTTCTAAAGGAAGATTTCTTAGACTCTAGTATGAGTAACGCGAAGGAAAAAGAAGATGTCAAATTAGAAGGTACTAAATTTGGTTATGATGAGAAAACGCAAGTGTACGCGATAATTAGCGAAGAAAGTATTAGAGTTTATAGGGCATTAAATGGCGTAGTGGACATTCAGACCGATAAAGAGAAGGGAAAAAACATCTATATAGATATGAACGGAAAATCTTTATCTATTATTGTGAATGATGGAAACGGGAGCAATATCTTTGTTACACAAAAAGATTAGATCGTTTGTTTTATCGCCGTGGATGGCACTAATAACATTTGCGTTATTACTCACAATTAAGATTGCAAATCCCTATCTTGTGGATATGGGCCGTCTAAAGTTTTATGATTATTTGATGATTAAAACTCCCGTCCATTCAGAACAAATTGTTGTTGCTAATATTTCAGAAAAAACGCTGGAAAAATATGGACAATATCCTTTCCCTAGAAACGTTCACGCGCAAATTGTTAAAGACCTTTATGCACACAATGCTGGTCTTGTTGGTTACAATATTATGTTTCCTGAACCTGATCGTTTTGGTGGAGATGATTCTCTGGTATCTGTTACTAACGGGTTAGTTTTAAGTCAGGCAGTTAGTAGTGATTGTTCACGCGATGCGACTTCTTTAAGAAGAACTGGCGTTGCTGTAATCGGCGACGGTAAGTCTACAGACTTTCTTCCTCAATACAAATGCGTTTTAAACAACATTCCAAAACTGCAAGATGTTGCTGCCGGTGTTGGTTTAACTTCTACTCTTCCGGAATCAGATGGTGTGGTAAGAAGAACGCCACTACTGGCAATGTCAAACAATGAATATTATCCAGCTTTTGCTTTGGAGATGCTTAGAGTCGCCTCTGGCGATCCTTCTTATCAGGCAAAAATAAACGAGACCGGCGTAGAAGCACTTAGAGTGCCGTCATTTAATACCATTAAAACTGACGAATATTCTAGAGTCTTTATTAATTGGAATTATAAATTTGATCAAGTTGATATTGGCGATATCGTTCCTGATCTGACCGGGAAGATTGTGATTGTTGGTGTAACCGCAGCTGGTTTATCGAATCCGGTCCCAAGTCCGACAGGTAGCCAACATCCCCATATGGTTCAAGCCAATATTCTTCAGACTCTTCTGAACGGAGATTCCGTTTCCATACCCAATTGGATAGTCTACGTAGAATATTTTTCACTTTTTGTCCTTGTTCTTTTGATAGTTGTGCTGTCTAGAGTTAAGTTTTCAATTGTGTGGATTGCTTTATTGCTTTCCGCTTATATTTATTCACCTTTTTATCTCTTTAATAAAAATTTAATATTGTTTGATGTAAGTTTTAACGTAGTTATTGCGCTTTTTGTCTACATGCACGTGTATACGGTCAAATTTATCTCAGAACTCTTACAGAAACAACAAATTAAAAAGCAATTTAGCACTTACTTGAGTCCAGACTTGGTTGCACAACTACAAAAGCAACCAGAATTACTAAAATTGGGCGGAGAAGAGCAAGAACTGTCAATTATGTTCACGGATGTGCGCGGATTCACTACAATTTCTGAACATTATGGTAGAGATGTGCAAGGATTGACAAAAATAATGAACCGCTACATGACGGCGATGACAAAAGCAATTCTGGAAAACAAAGGCACACTTGACAAGTATATTGGTGATGCTCAAATGGCATTTTGGAATGCTCCAGTCAATAATCCTCAACACGCTAAAGATGCGGTTAAGACTGCGATGCAAATGTTAGTTGCTTTAGAAAAATTTAACGAAGAAATTACTAAAGAAGGCGTGCCAGCATTTGGTATGGGGTTGGGCATCAACACGGATACTGTGGTTGTTGGAAACATGGGGTCTGATCAAAGATTTGACTATACATGTCTTGGCGATGGTGTTAACTTAGCGTCTAGATTGGAAGGGCAGTCTAAACCGTATGGTGTCAAGATTGTTCTAGGACCTAAAACTGCAAAATATGTTGAAGATGATTACACTGTGATCGAACTTGACAAGATTGCTGTCAAGGGTAAGACGGAACCCGTACAAATTTACACAATAGTTCCACAAGGCGATCTAATGGCCGAAAATCAGCATAATAAATTTTTAAATGCTTACCGAGAGGGCAAGTGGAAGCCCGCCTTGTTTTACATTAATGGAACTAATGGTAATAATGGTCTTAAAGTTACAGGTTGGAATGGTTACATGAGTAAGTACTATGAAATGATGTCCGAGCGCATTGCAGACCTTCAACATGAACAACCATACGAGTGGGACGGCGTATATCGGGCAACATCGAAGTAACCTATTGATTTAATTGAAGAAAAAAACACTTGATTTTTTAAAATTTGTGTGTTATAATGATTCTTATATTATGGAGTATGAATATGTCAATGATGCCAGTGTACTACACAACTTCCGTCTATAATCGCAGACAAAAGTCAAAACCCCTAACAAAAAAACAACAGGAACTACTTAAGGAACATAATAAAATCCTTAAGCGTCTTGGTATGCCTCCTGTTGATTCGTTAGTTGCTAAAAAAAACAAACTTACCGGCGCCGTAAAATCCCCATTTGAAACAACTTCGTATAGACGCGAAACTGTACACTATCCATCACTTTCACCTACTGGTATAAGTAGTTCCGTCTGCGCAAAGAAAGAAAACATGAAATATACAGGCACCTTGATTAAGGGTATTGCCACCATGCATAAGAGCAATGCGGTGCCAGTTATCAATCAACAGCAAATGGAAGAAATCTCTAGAATGAGACGAGGATGAAAATAAACCCCGATAGACTTGTACGATGGTTTGATTATGTACGTTATCAAAACCACAAATCGCAAAGATTTTCTGAGTGTTTCTTTGACAGTCAGGTAAAAAGCAAAAATTGGTTAGTCGATAATATGCCGTCGCCAGACTCAATTAATGGTCCCATTTTTGTTTTTGGTGGATGGTATGGCGTTCTTGCGGCGTTTATCCGAGACAACTCTCCTGCACACACACTTGTTTACACTATTGATGTTGATGTCGAGTGTGAAGACATAGTTCGACTAACATGCGAAGACCAAATTATTCCAATCACCGCCGACATGGCAAAGTACAATTATCATACTGCTCCAGGACTAGTGATAAATACTAGTACCGAGCATGTGACGCAAGAAGCATACGAGGAATGGTGGAGCAAAGTACCTAAAGGCACACCGTTTATATTGCAGGGTAACAACTTCTTTAAATCTGACGAACATATTCGCTGTTCAACAAATTTAGATCAATTTTTAAATCAATGCAATTTTGGCAACTCTACATTACTATATGGCGGCAGTTTGGACTGCGGTGATCTTGAACGATATATGATACGTGGGATTAAACAATGAGTAAAGATACTGATTACATTAAAACAATTGATATTAAAATGGACAAAGAAATTAGTCCAACTTTTTGTATGGCAAAGTGGCACCATACGTCAATTTATCTGCACACTGGGCAAACACATAGTTGTTATCACCCTAGACCTCATGCCATCTCTAAAGATGAAATCAAAAACAATCCTTCAGCGTTACACAACACTGTAATCAAAAAGGCCGAACGCCAAGAGATGCTTCTGGGTAAAAAACCAGAAGGTTGTACGTATTGCTGGAATGTAGAGTCATTGGGGGACACCCACATTTCGGATCGTCAGATTCGTAATGCCTCAATTTACACTCCAGAACGCTTTCAAGAAATTCTAGACAAACCACACGACTTTAATATAAACCCAGAGTATATCGAGGTTGCATTTAGTAATGAATGTAACTTTAAGTGTGGATACTGTCACCCTATGTCCAGCAGTTCTTTCTTTCAAGAGATTAAGAAGCACGGACCGTATGATATGGTTCAAAACCATCGATTAGATATTGACTGGTTTAAGGCACACGAAGAAGGTGACAACCCATACGTGGAAGCATGGTGGAAGTGGTGGCCAGAGGTTTCCAAGACGCTAAACATCTTGCGCGTGACAGGCGGCGAGCCGCTAATGCACAAAAGCACTTGGAGACTCTTTGATGAGTTGCGCGAAAATCCAAAACCCGCGCTAGAGTTAAATGTCAACAGCAATCTTGGTATCACCACACGTTTTGTGGAGAAACTAGTAGATAATGTTGTTGATCTTCTGGAAAACAAGAAAATTAAAAAGTTTAAGTTGTTCTCTAGCATGGACACGTGGGGTAAAAGAGCAGAATATCTGAGAACAGGATTAGATTTGGAACTTTGGGAAAAGAATCTAGATACCTTTGTTCGTGGCACTAAAACACACGTAACCTTTATGTGTACGTTTAATATTCTAAGCGTAACGTCTTACATTTCGTTCTTGGAAAAAGTTTTAGAGTGGCGCACTAAATATAACGATGTTATCAACGTCTTAAATCTTGATAATCCCACAGATCGTAAGATTCGATTTGATACACCGTATTTGAAAGAACCTTTGCAGTATGACATGCACATTCTTCCCAAGGAAGAGTATCTTCCGCATTTTGATGCAATTTTAAAGTTTATCAAAGATAATACAGATGAGGATGATGTCACAAAGTTCTCAGAACTTGAATATGAAAAGTTTAGACGAGTGAGAGACTACTTTGCTACTGTACAATATCCGGAAGCAAGAGTTAAGGAAGGTAGAATTGATTTCTATAATTGGTTTACTGAATATGATCGCCGGCGCGATTTAAATTTCTTGGAAACTTTTCCTGATATGGAAGATTTTTGGAATACTTGTAAAACATTGGCGGAAGAGAAGATTAATGGGGCGTAAAAAAATACTTGTTACCGGCGGCGCGGGCTTCATTGCACATCATGCAATTGATACTATCTTAAGAGAAACTGACTGGGATATTGTATCCTTAGATCGTCTTGATTATAGTGGTAATCTAAATCGACTAAATGAAGTTGTTATGCAGCATCCCGCCGAAGAACGAAAGCGGGTTAAGATTGTACATCATGATTTGAAGGCAGAACTTAATCCTCAAATTTGTTCGGCAATTGGTAACATTGATATCGTAGCACATATGGCAGCAGGATCACACGTTGATCGCTCAATTGACTTTCCAATGGAATTTGTTATGGATAATGTTGTTGGTACCGTCAATATTCTTGAGTTTGCGCGAAAGCAGAACAATCTAGAGAAGTTTGTTTATTTTTCCACTGATGAAGTTTTTGGACCTGCACCAGAAGGTGTAAAGTATAAAGAAAACGATAGATACAATTCAACCAATCCTTATTCAGCATCTAAGGCCGGTGGTGAAGAGTTGGTTGTTGCTTACGAGAACACTTACAAGTTACCCGCAATAATTACACACACAATGAATGTGTTTGGAGAACGCCAGCATCCTGAAAAGTACATTCCAATGTGCATTCGAAAAATTAATGCTGGCGATACTGTAACCGTACATTCCAATAGTGAAAAAACAAAAGCGGGTTCTAGACATTACATTCATGCTAAAGATGTTGCCGATGCTTTAATGTTCTTAGTTAATTACAAAGGTAAGTTGCCTAATTCTGAAACGAGATGTCATAAGTTTAATATCGTTGGTTCTACTGAACTGGATAATCTTGAGTTGGCGCAATACATTGCGTCGGTTCAAGGAAAATCTTTAAATTATGAAATGGTTGATTTTCATTCTAGTAGACCTGGTCACGACTTACGCTATGCGCTTGATGGAACTAAAATGATGAGAATGGGTTGGACACCACAACCGGTAGATGCAAGACTTGCGGAGGTTGTTTCTTGGACTCTGAGTAATAATCAATGGTTGATGTAATTCCGCCTGTTTCTGAATGGGATCATGATCCTTTTCCACATTTGGTAATTGATAATTTCTTTGACGAAGAAACTGCCACTCTATTGTCGGCAGAATTTCCTGCGTATAAATCTGACGCCTGGAACGGCAATTATAGAAATCCATTAGAAATAAAAAAAACATGCAATGTTTGGGATAGGTTTCCTGCCTTAACTTATTCTGTTATACACCGACTAAACTCATTAAATGTTATGGAGGCTAAAGGCGATCCTGGTTTGCATGGCGGCGGATGGCACATACATGAGCGCGGTGGAAGATTGAATCCACATATAGATTATTCTATACATCCAAAATTAGGATTACAGAGAAAGTATAACCTACTCGTTTATCTGACAGAGGGTTGGGAAGAAAGTTGGGGTGGCCATTTTGGTTTGTGGAATAAAGTTCCTGGTAATCCAGTAAAGACTATTGTACCGGTGTTTAATCGTGCAGTAATTTTTGATACAACTCTCAATTATCACGGGCTTGCAACTGAAGTGACTTGTCCATTAAATGTGTGTCGTAAATCTATTGCGATGTATTATTTGATAGAAAAAGAAGAACACGCGAGGACTCACCAAAGAGCATTATTTACCGCAACTATGGAGCAATTAGAAAAAGAAGACCAAAGTCTTGGTGATTCATTTTTGGACGAATTAATAAAGCGCCGGTCAGAAACAAAAAATACTGATCCAGAAGGGTGGGACAGGAAATGAAAATAGTTTGTGAACAATTTCATCCACTTGAAAGTAATAGTGGACATATTTTTTTAAATCCACATGATAAAGTAAGTTCAGGTTATCACAGATTTCAAGGTTCTCCACTTATGAGCAATATCATAACAAGAGAAAAAAACCCCCTTAGTTATCTTGGTACAAATTATGATTATGAAGGTACTAAGATAATTTTATTCAATCTCGGCTTTGATGATAAAAAATACGTTATACCATTAGGAGTGGCACACCATCCTGCGGACTGGACAGGCGCCAGAAAAGAATTTATTGGTCGTCATGTTCCTCATATTAAACATATTAAACCTTTGTTTGAGCAATCAGTATTTATGGCATTAGATACTCACCCGCGCCCGGGGTACAATTGGGCTCCGAGTCCCAAGAGGCCCATTGGCCCATATTTAAAAGATTTGCAAGAAGACAATGCAATACTTCTATTAGATCAAACACATGAAGGATATCATGTGGAATGGTTATATGAGTGGTTCCACGCCGAATGTAAAAAATTTAAAATTAGTCCCAGAAACATTATCTATGTAACTGGCAATTTCCTGTGCGAAGAGCAATATACAAAATGGGCTGATGAGCATCTTGAAGAACACGAACTCAGGATGTGTGTTATTGCTGATTTTGGTTTTGAAAAATCAACTTGGGACCTTCTTACTTTTGACCGCGGCGGCCAAAAACCAACAAATTTTACTAAGAGTCTGCAAGAACTCAAACAAGATACAATTGTACCAGAAAAAGATCGTTTAAATTTTGAAGATTTAAGTTCCTTATTTCGCAAAAAACAAAAAGATTCAGATTATAAATTTACTAGTGTAATAGATGATCCTGAATTATATCGGTTTAGCGACCATTTAGGATTGTCAGTTGGGGTGCCAAATAACGAGGAACAATATCGCTATAAGTTGGCAAATATTAATTCAATTAAAACTTTTAATGTTTTACAAAGAAGATCGCGGCCGCACAGATTTTTCTTGTGGAAGGCACTCTGCGATTATCCAGAATTGTTGGAGGATTCAATTCATAGTATGAGTCCTCTCCAAAGGACTATCAAACAAGACAATCATATACAATATTACGGATTGAGCATGACTCATGCCGAGATGAGACGAATTAATGAAGGATTGCCTAAAGTGACCGCATGGGACGAAGGAAGGCAAAAAGGCCTTATGTCGTCGTCGGACGAAGATAATTTTACCGGCAATCTCAACTCTCATGTCGCACTGAATAGTTGGTTTACGGTTGTTAGTGAAACATTTTTTGCTGAAGAAGAAAATTGTGCTTTTATCAGTGAAAAAACGTTTAAAGCGTTTGCAACACACAATCCTTTTATTATTTACGGACCACGCTACACATTGGCAAAATTAAAAGATTTGGGGTATAAAACATTTCCTAAATTCATCGATGAGAGTTATGATGAATTGAATACGGTTGATAGATATAATGCAATAGTTGCAGAAATGAGAAGACTGTCTTCTCTTTCTCCACAGCAAAAGTTAGATATGACCGTTAGAATGCAAGATATTCATTCGCACAATTTTGAAAACATGAAAAAGAATGTAAGTTTAAATTGGTCATATTCAATGACAAAAATATTTAAGCACGTAAAAGAGGTTTTTGATGTATAAGAAGTATTTTCAAGAAATTAATGAAAAACTAGCAAAAACGGGTAAAGCAATTATATCCATTGGTGATTCGTTTGTACAAGGTCAGGGGGCTATTGACGAAGAAATTTATCGCGATAATAAAGTCTCAACACCTAGAATTGGAACACCCATTCATCTGATGGGTGAAGGAGACTTGCCGGCATCCGAGGAAGATACAATTAATTTTGCAAAAAAATATGGGTTTGATTATACCGTAGAACAAACACACTATGGCGCTCCAGTAAATGTCAATTTTGAACCTATGGAATATAGAAACACATTCAATAAAACTCTTTGTAATCATTATCTGAATGGCGAATATGCATCAATTAATTTAGGACAATCTGGTAGAGGTAACCTTGCTTCTTTTATGGATTTACTATTTCTTCCAGAAATAGATTGGCATTTAATCAAACAGGCAATTGTAATTTACGTGCCCACATCACCCGATAGGTATGACTGGGTTGCGGACACGTTTAACGATCACCACCATTTCAATACTTTTTGGCCTCATGGTTTACACGGTGGACCAAAAGAATCGATTCGAGGTTTAATATCAACTGGTTATGGCGATCTTTATACGCATAAATTGGCCATTCTTCATCAAATCGGTATTGTACAACAAATATTGTTATGGTGTAAAGCATATAATGCAGAATTAATTATAACTCCTGGATTTTGCCATGAGGAGTATACATACAAATTCATGCATAAAAGTTTATCGATGCAAATACAGCGTGATTCAAACTTAGATAAAGAAGATAATGATTTTCATACACAATTGGAAGATGTAGAAAAATTAATTAATTTATGGCCTTGGGATAAGATGTTTAAACCTGAGGGCTGCACATCTTTTATTGGTCTTGCTATGAAACAAGAGAATTTCAGAGAAGACCATCTTGGCCCACGGGGGTCCACTAAGCCTTGGCGGAAATGGCATTTTGACTTCATCAAAACCGGTTCATTAAATTACTGGATAACTCCGTGTGCGCATCCGGGTAAAAAGACGCATGATCTTTTTGCAAAACGTTTGTATCAGTATGCAATAGAAAAAAATATGTTGACATAAGATTATAAGTATACTATAATAAGGTATTCAATAGAAAGGAGTGTTTTTATGAAATGGTTATCTTTCATTAAAGAGTGGTTTGCAAAGCGCAAACGCGACCGCATTAGAAAAAAGAAAATAGAAGAACTTAGAAAACGGGATCCTTTTATCTATGATTAAAATTGACAAAGACTTTCTGCTAAAAGACAGCAAAGTCTTTTGTATGTTTCCTTGGATACATCTCAATGCAACTCCAAAGGGCGATATCTATCCTTGCTGTAGCAATGATTATACTCAACCATTTGGGAATACAAGAGAGACTTCTTTAGAGGAAGCATTCAATTCCGATAAAATGAAAGAATTGCGATTAAACATGCTATCGGAGAAATCCAGCAGCGTGTGTGATTTCTGTTATAAACATGAACAATCAGGTCCTTACAGTTTTAGACACTATAGCAAAGAAAAATTTGCTCAACACTTTGATGATATAATTCCGCAGACTGAAGATGATGGATATGTTAGAGACTTCAAAATGCGATATTTTGATATTCGTTTCAGCAATATTTGCAATTTTAAATGTCGTACCTGTGGCGACGAATTTTCCAGTTTATGGTCTGCTGAATCTAAACAGCAACGTGATCAAGACGCACAACAAGTTATCAAAGTACTTTCACATGATGACCTTTCTGTAATTAAAAGGGCCGATGCAGGACCTCGTAGCGGCCAATTATTGGAAGAAGTTCTTAAACATATCGATCACATGGACATTGCTTATTTTGTGGGTGGTGAACCTTTGATTATGCAAGAACATTATATTATGTTAGAGGAGATGATCCGCCGCGGCCGAACTGATATAGTACTTAGATACAACACAAATGCGAGCAATATAAAGTTTAAAAATTATGATCTTCTTGAGTTGTGGAAACATTTCAAAAAGGTTGAAGTTTCGTGTAGTATAGATCATTATGGCGAACGCGCCGAATGGATGAGACACGGTACTGATTGGGGTAAGATTGAGAACAACCTACATATGTTTAGAAGTCTAGATTATGTTGACTTTCAAATTAATACGGTGTTTAGTATTTTCAATTATTATACAATTACCGAATTCTTTGAGTATATGATTTCTAAAAACTTGATAAGACCCAATGATTATCACAACAGTCTTTATCTAGCACTTAATCCGCAATTATATACCGCAAAGAGTATGCCTATTGCGATGAAAAAAGAGGCCGAGCGTAAGGTTCAAATATTTACCGAAAAGTATCCGGCAATAGCAAAGCACAACAAGTTGGCCGAAGCGGTCAGTTTTGCGCGCAGTGACAACTACTGGCCAATCGTTAAATCGGAATTTATTTCTAGAACAAGACACTTTGATAGAATCCGAAATGAAGATTTTTATAAAGTTTTTCCTGAATTTGAAAATATTGAAGATGTGGTGGAATAAGTCATGACGGAAAAAAATGAAAAATTTATAAAAGACTCCCTGGCCCTAGGTAAGCGTTTTTGTGTATTGCCCTGGATACACTTTCACGCTTGGCCCGACGGTAAAGTTTTTCCTTGTTGTGTGGCAGATTCAACCAAACCTGTTGCAAATACGGCAAACAGTGAAACTGTTTTGGATATTATGAACTCTGATCGCTTTAAGGAAATCAGGGTTAAAATGCTTTCTAACGAAGATGTGAAAGAATGTAAGCGATGCTATGAACTTGAAGACTATGGGATTTATACTCTTCGCATGGGGCAAAATGGTAGTCGAGGTGTGAGTTCGTTAGATTTAATTAATAGCACTCAACCAGATGGAACTATTACTAAATTTAATATGAAATATATGGATATAAGATTCAGTAATTTTTGCAATTTCAAATGCAGAAGTTGTGGGCCATCTTGTAGTAGTGTTTGGGCACAAGAACATGTGGAGATGCATGGTATAGAGAGCCTAGAAAAACATTTTGATCTGAAAAAGATCGTCATTAGTAATAATGAGGAAAACGTTTTCTTTTCTAAGTTGGAACATCATTTAATGGATGTTGAGGAAGTCTACTTTGCTGGCGGTGAAATAATAATTACCGAAGAACATTACAAGTGTCTAGATTTCTGGATTAAAAATGGTAAAACCGATATTGAACTAAATTACACTTCTAATATGTCCACACTAAAATATAAACAGAAAGATTTGTTGGGTTATTGGAAAAAATTTAGTAATGTTCGCGTTTGGGCAAGTCTTGATGGAATGGGCAAACATGCAGAAATAATTCGTGCCGGCACAGATTGGGATCGAATTGAATCCAATATGAGGCGTATTAAAGATGAGGCGCCAAATGTAAAATTTAGCATAACTCCAACAGTAAGCATTTGGAACGTACATGCGTTTCCTAAATTCTTAGATTATCTCGTTGAGAATGGATTTATACATGAAGATCCCGCTTCAATGAATGGACCTCGATTTAATATACTAACAAACCCATGGTGGGCAAATATTGGTATTTTGCCGGACTGGGAAAAAACTCGCCTTCTAGCAATGTATCAGGAGTATAGAGAAAAATATAGATATAACCAAGAATTTGTTAATGGTTTTTCGGGTATAATTCTTGCGCTTGAGCAAGGAGTTTCAAACCCTGGTGGTTTGGAAGAATTTTTTACCTACAATGACATGTTGGATAAGCATCGTAAGGAGAAGTTGATGGAGGTTGTACCGGAGTTATATGCTTTACGTTGCGGTGAACCGGATTTCTCATGAAAAATTTAATTGCCATAGACGCACCAAACCGCTATTTGTCGGTTACTTGGCAGGTCAATAACTTTTGTAATTTTAGATGTAGTTACTGTAATCCTGGTAATTGGTCTGGCACCAATAAATTTGGTGAACCGGAATTACTAGAAGTTTTTATTAAAAACTTTGATTATATAATTAGCAAGTATGAAAAAATTGGTTATACTGGTTTTAAATTTTTCTTTAGCGGCGGCGAACCAACCGCTTGGCGACATTTTATTCCAATCTGCGAATGGTTAAAAAATAGGTTGCCAACGGTTAAAATTGCTGTTAATACTAACCTAAGCAGACCTCTAGCATGGTGGAAAAAACACTATAGTCTTTTTGATGATATTGTTGCTAGTTTTCACGTTGAAGATGGTAACAAAACTCATTATGAAGAAAATAGTATTTTTCTCTGCGATAAGGTAAACTATCTTGCAACAAAAATGTTAATGCACGAAGAACGTTTTTGGGAAGTTGTGGAGTTTGGTAAACATCTCAAAAATGTAATGCCAAATTACTTTATCGAATGGACGCCTTTGTTTGATGAGATGAGTGTCAATGCCGGACCTTGGCAATACAAAGACGAATTAAAAACTGCATTTTTTGAGTCTAACAGTATTGAAACCCGACAGACATTAAAAAAACCAAAACACAATACGTTCTCTTCAAGCGAAAATGTCTTTGAAGATAATACGAGAGAATCTACAAATAGTAATGAAATAATTATTAATAGAAAAAATTACTTTATGGATTGGAAGTGTGATGTAGGTGATTCAATTTTTATTAATCCCATGGGGGAGGTTTCACATGCCAGTTGTGGACAACTAAATAGTATTGGCCATATTGTAAATGATGTTTCTGGAGTAGGTCCTCAAACCATCATTTGCAAAAAAGAACATTGTCATTGCGGCACAGACATTATTATTCCGAAAAGAAAACAATGATTGACGATAACCTGAAGCATGTAGATTTCAATTTAATTAAATTATCGCATCTTCCCGTTCCAAAAAATCCGCCGCCGCAGGACCTTGCTGATGCAAAACATCAAAGCATGATGAATGCTATTGCTCCCTATGCAAAAAAGGTTGAGCAAAAAAATATGACGCCCGTGTACGTTGACTACAAAACTAGAAAAACCAAAATGGCTTGGGTGCTTTGTCCGGAATGGGCACCTCAATTTCCACCCTTTAATATAGCACGACTTAGCGGTGTTGCAAAATCTGCCGGATATGAAAGCGTCATTTATGATGTTAATGCGAGGGCATACCAGCTTTATAAAAACAACAAGTTAGGCGAGATACCTTTTAGACTATGGGATGCTAGTAGCAGTTGGCATTGGATGGGAGATACATATCTCAACGATATTCATCCTGTTTTAGAACCACTTTTAAATGAATATGTGGATAAAATTTTAGATTCGCACGTTGATATTGTTGGATTTACTCTCTACTATATTAATCAGGCACCATCGGAGTGGATGATTAAAGAACTCAAAAGACGTAATCCGCAAATCAAAATTGCGGTTGGTGGTAGTAATGTACAGAAATCCTGGTTTAAGATAGAACCGTATTACGATTATGTTGTAATAGGTGAGGGTGAAAACCTAATTCTGAAAGTTTTGGGGGAAGTGGAAAAAGGTGTAGTTTACTCGTCTACACAGGTTTATAAACAAGATGAATCAGAACGAATAAACATTAATAATCTTCCTATGCCTGATTATGAATCAATTGATTTCAATCAGTATGAAATGCCGAATGGAGTCAATAGCGAATTTAGTCGAGGTTGTACAGCGAAATGCACTTTCTGCGAAGAAACTCATTTTTGGAAATATCGACAACGCCAAGCGGTCGATGCCATTCAAGAAATAGAATGGTTGTATTATAATAAGGGTACGGATGTTATCTGGTTTATTGACAGTCTAGTTAACGGCAACATTAAAGAACTTCGCGCATTTTCTCTTGCGGTTGCAGCCAAAGGCCTAAAAATTCATTGGACAGGTTATGCTCGTTGTGACGGCCGAATGGACTTGGATTACTATAAGGATTTGAAAGCCGGCGGTTGTATCATGCTCAATTATGGAATTGAATCGGGCAGTCAAAAAGTACTTAATGACATGGACAAGGGTGTAACCATTGAAGAAATGGAAGCAAATTTTAAAGATGGCACCGAAGTAGGTATCTTCAATGCTACCAATTGGATTGTAGGATTTCCGACGGAAGATTTTCAAGACTTTGCCGATTCTATGACATTTTTGTGGAGAGTTAAGGAATATAACATTAATAACGTCGGAGCCGGCGTTGGTTATGGAATGGGACCAGAAACTATAGTTGGTCAGAATCCTGAAAAATTTAATCTTCTGGGCTCAAAATATCAGAGTCACTGGATTACAAAAGATTTCAAAAAAGGTGGAACGCATGTCATGCATCGCGTTAAAAATTTCAACATTTATTTGGATTTAATTTCACCAACTGTAAAAAATTCTCCGTTTGGTTATGCCATTCGTCATGGTTTGGCGCAAGACCATTATCGTATAAGATTCCATGACACCGATGTTAGACGAGAAATAGAGTATGAAAAGTTTGACTACAACATTATACCTGAAATTGAAAGAAATGCATTTGCGTCTACGCTAGTAAATGAAATGTGGCCACTGTTTAGAACCATCTGGCGCGTCCGGGGTGGATTTGATATGGTTGTACGTTTTAATCCGGAAATTGATTTAAAGGAATTTGGAAGTCAATTTGGACCAGGAATGTATACTGCCACATATAGGTTCACTATAGATCATGGGGGAAATTGGTCCGCGGATTTTGATATGACTTTTGACCAAATAGATGACAATTTTGATGATAGAGATCCAAATGGACCTAATGCGTGGCGCCGAGGTGCATTTTATGCTCAAGATTATAGTACGATGAATAGTAATGCCGCCTTTCGCGCAAGAAGATTGGCCAAACCTACTTGGGGTCAAGAAGGTCGGTCACCAACTGATTTTGGTGACTTGCTAAGAGAAGAAGAGAAATTAAACAAAGAAATTGATTTTTCGTTTAAGGAACACTGGCAAGGTTCTGGTAAATGGCAAGAAAAAGTTTTAGCGCAAAATAATTTAATCGCATTAAAAGAGATTGTTTAGAAGATCATGAAACACCTTAAAGAGAATGTGTTACTAATTAATGGTTGTAGCCATGCCGCAGGTTATGAGATCGACGGTAATGACATTTCTTTTGATTCTGTAAATAACCGTCAACTTAGTTTTGGGAATAAATTGGCACAGTTTCTTCAATTTCGTCCTATCAACATTGCAACTGGCGGATCTACAAATTCGACTATTATGAGATCGACAATTGAATGGATTGAAGAAAATTACAAACCAGATGAAATGAAATTGACCGTCCTATTGGCATGGACTGAATCATCTCGTCTTGAGGCGCCTGTTTTGTATAAACCCGCCGCGACACCTGATAAATATGCTGATTGGAAGTCCAAATCG
>Ga0049082_10000067_pt1 | contig 23553 bp, 19 predicted proteins | sample GreLakmeHU45MSRF_FD_66718 | JGI IMG/M metagenome (GOLD analysis project Ga0049082, IMG submission 66718) | Freshwater lentic microbial communities from great Laurentian Lakes, MI, USA - Great Lakes metaG HU45MSRF | ecosystem: Environmental > Aquatic > Freshwater > Lake | place: Great Lakes... | reverse complement strand
TTGTTGATTAAATTTGCTAAAGCAAATTTAGCTTCGAGGTGAATTGTTGATTAAATTTGCTAAAGCAAATTTAGTTCCGAGGTGAATTGTTGATTAAATTTGCTAAAGCAAATTTAGCTTCGAGGTGAATTGTTAAATAAATTTGCTAAAGCAAATTTAGCTTAGATTAGAATCGCTCCCCGGCAAATGAATTGCCTTATGCGCGATAAGTTTTGTTTTTATGAGGTGAATCGCTCCACGGCAAATGAATTGCAGAATTTGTTAAATAAATTTGCTAATGCAAATTTAGCTTCGAGGTGAATTGTTAAATAAATTTGCTAAAGCAAATTTAGCTTAGATTAGAATCGCTCCACGGCAAATGAATTGCCGTATACGCGATAAGTTTATTATTAGAGATTTATCTTCGCGTGACACTTTTATTTACTGATAGTGTTTTATTGGAAATTTTATATTACCAACTCTTATCTCGAAATTAAATTTTTATAGCCAAAAGTTTTTTAAAAATTTAGATTAATTTAACAAATCTTTAAAGATGATATTTTGCAAAGAAATGGCGATTAAAATATTATTTGCAGATGCTGTAATTTAATAAGAAGCTAATGATGATTCTAAAATAAATTTTAAAATTTACATATTTAATTCAGGTATGCTTAGATAGTTTATTGACATTAAATAAAAAATTATATTCGTTTTAATTATAAAATTATAAAGCAAAGGGACTTGCTAATCTTTATTTTGCATTGATTTATTTTTGAGGAAGCTGGTGAAATCTTTAAAATATTTTTTGATATTTGCTTAGCTATTATTTTGATAGATCATTCAGGTGGTGATAAAAAAACTCTTGAATCTGGAAATATGAAATTCCAGATCCAAGAGATATTTTTTACTCATCTTCTGATTTTTTTCTAGAAGTAGGTTTTTTATTGCTAGTTTTTTCAACAACTTTTCCATCCAAATGAGCTTCCAAAGCTTTTCTAACTAGGTAGTTTTTGCTACGATCGTTTTTTTCAGCTTTAAGTTCAAGTGTTTTGTACAATTCAATTGGTAATGAAATTGTAAGTGTTTTAGTTTGTTGAGATTTTTTCATAAATTATTTATATGTTAACATTATTCGTTATAATAAAACGAAAGTAATGTATATTGTTAATATTAAAGAGGTAATAAATTTTTTAGTAGTTGTAAATTATTATCTTTAGAAGAAAATAAAGATCAAGACATTTTTATAAAAAAAACAATATTTGTTTAAATAATATATAATAAAACTATTTTTACTTTATGGCAATGTATTTTATTTCAGTAAGTTGCGATATAGTTTATCTTAATTTAATTTGTAGTAAAAAAAAGAATAAAAAACTTGTAAATTTTATATTGGTTTTTTATAATTTAAAAAAATAAATTTTAATAATTATGTATAAATATATCTTAATTTTTATCTTGTTATTAGGTTTTTCATGTTCAAAAAAATTTGATTCGCAAATTTGGGTAGGGGAAAAATTTTCTGGTTTTTCACAATATAAAACGACTATTGGCAATGATTACATGGTCTCAAGCTCTGAAGAATTAGCTTCGAAAACTGGTGCAAAAATCATTGAACAAGGAGGAAATGCTATTGATGCAAGTGTCGCAATGCAAATGGTGCTTAACGTTGTTGAGCCACACTCCTCAGGCATTGGCGGAGGTTTATTTTTGCTTTATTACGATAAAAAAACCCAAAAAACAATTTACTTTAATGGTCGAGAAACTGCTCCTAGTAAGGCTTATCCCCAAATGTTTTTAGATAAAAATAACCAGGTTAGAAAATTTCACGAAGTGCTTCAAGGCGGTTTATCAGTTGGTACGCCGGGGGCTCTAAAAACTCTTTATATGGCGCATAAAAAATTTGGTAAGTTGAAGTGGTTTGAATTATTTCAGCCAGCTATAAAAATTGCCAATGAAGGATTTACCATCAGCAGTAAGATGCATGTAAATCTAGAGGCTCTGGATTATTTGGCGAAATTTCCGGAGATGAAAATTTATTTTGAAGAAAATGGTAATATTAAAAAAGTTGGTACAAAAATAAAAAATGAACAATTAGCTAAAACTTTTGAAATCATTGCCAATCAAGGAATAGCAACGTTTTATGAAGGTGAAATTGCCAATGATATTGTTAATAAAGTTAATAACTCAAAAGTTAATCCAGGTTTATTAAGTTTAAATGATTTAAAAAATTATCAACCAAAAATGGGTAATTTAGTTTGTTTAAAATATCGCCAAAAATATAATATTTGTTCAATGCCAATGCCATCTGGAGGAGTTACAACTTTACAAATTCTTGGCATTTTAGAAAATTTTGATTTAGCAAAAATAAAACCTAACTCAACTTTAGCGACCCATTTATTTTCGGAAGCGGCTCGTCTTGCTTTCGCAGATCGTAAGCAATATCTTGGCGATGTTGATAATAAAATTATTTCTAAATTGCTTGATAAGAATTACTTATCAAAAAGGGCGCGTTTAATCAGCCTTGATCGCGCAATTTCAAAAGTAGAAGCGGGAGATTTAGCAATTAATTTAAAACCAAATAATGAAATTTTTGAAAAACCCTCCACAACGCATTTTTCAATTATAGATCGTCAAGGAAATGCAGTTGCTCTTACTAGTAGCATAGAATATTTTTTCGGATCAGCTTTAATGGTCGATGGCTTTATGCTTAATAATCAGCTAACCGATTTTGCATTAAATCCCTATCGCGATTCAAAGATAGTCGCCAATGCAATTGCTCCAAACAAGCAACCCCTAAGTTCCATGGCTCCAACTTTTGTTTTTGATGAAAAAAATAAATTGATAATGACCCTTGGTTCGCCAGGTGGTCCAAGAATCAGCCAATTTGTTGCTAAGGCTTTAATTGCCCAAATAGATTGGGGTTTGGATATTCAGCAAGCAATTTCTTTGCCAAATTTTGTGGTAATAAATGATCGTATTGAACTTGAAGATCGCACCGAAATTTCACAATTAAAAAAAGAATTAGAAAAAATGAATCATCAAGTAATTATCACCGATATTACCAGCGGAATCCACGGTATCACTATTTCTGGAAATAATTATTTTGGTGGAGCTGATCCAAGAAGAAATGGCTATGTTGCTACCGCAAATAAAATTGACAATAAAATAAAATAAATTTTTTTGTAAAAAATACTTGCATTCAAAAGTTATTCATTTTTTATTAATAAAAATTCAAAATCAAATTTTATGAAATCAAAAATTATACTCTTAACAATTTTAGCGTTTAGCTTTTCGGCATTTAGTAATGTAAACGCTAAAACCAAAGCAGTAACTGAAAAATTACCTGATATTGAAATTATCAAAGGTGAAAAAAAAGTTGATGAGCGTGAAGATCTCGGCGCTGTTGACTTTAATAAACTTTTTAGTGAAGCGCAAAATTATTATAAACTTGCTAAGGACTGGAAAACATTAAAATGCTCTCCAAAAAGCGGTTTTATATGCTCTAAACACGAATGTAAACGTCGCGATATTTTTTCGCATGTAATTCTCGATAAAAATAAAAAGACAGTCAGTAGATGCGAAAAAGATATTTGCGAAACTTTTGAAGCTGAATTTGAACAAACTGGAAGCTTTATAAATATCCAAAGCAAAGGGGCAATTGGTTCAATTATTCGGATCTTGGGCGATAGTCGTTATAAAGAAATTACTACAGTTGGTCTTGATGCCTACATTGCCAATGGTAATTGTGAATTAGTAAAAGATAACTAAAATTGTTAGCAATAAACAATAATAATTAAAGACTAATTTAAAATAAATGTTTTTGTTAAAAAAAATCTTAATAATTTTCGCAAAGCCTTTTCTTTGATTGAGCTTTCTATTGTAATTTTAATTATCGGAATTTTAGTTGCCGGGGTTACCCAATCTTCGCGCTTAGTTAAGAGAATGCGCTTAACCACTGCGCAACAAATCACTTCAAGCTCGGATGTTAATTCTATTAGCGATATGGTTATGTGGCTCGAAGCAACGCAAGATTTTGCTTTTGCAACTGGAACCAATGCAAGCTTTGATTTTAATGCCAATATTTATACCGATGTTGATCGCCCAAGTGATCAAGACCGAATTGGTAGATGGAATGATAAAGCAATTAGAAACGCCACTACCAAAAAAAGTGCCATTCAAAATGCTTTAGCCAGACAGCCAAAATATGTTGAGGATGGAATTAATAACTTACCGGCTTTGTATTTCGACTCAACTTCAACTGCTTTATGTATGCATTCGCCAGTCAATATCGATCGAGCTATTATGCCCAATTTATCAATTTTTGCAGTTTATCGCTGGCCATCAATTGAAACGGGACAAACTCAGAAATTATGGGGAGTTGATAATGGTGGATGGGATCGTCAAGCTATTCTTTCTGAACCTTATGTTGGAGTTAGTCATGGAGCTGGTGCCACCAGAATTACTAATTTTGAACTTCGCAACAAGAATCAAATTTTTTCATATATCTCAAAAGTAGGTGTTACTAATGGTTCAATGGCTTATATTAATAGCTCAACTTCACCAAATATTTATACCGAATCTAATACTGGTCAAAGTTATCCAGCTCTAACTATCCCGGGAAATAATAATCAAGGCAATGGCCTTACTCTCGATGGGAATTGTGTTGAAGGAACTAATATTGTAATTGGCGAGTTTATAGTTTTTGATCGCGCACTTAACTCAGAAGAAAGATCAGCGGTGGAAAAATATCTCGCCAAAAAATGGGCGATAAAGATTTAGTTTATTAAACAGAATTTAGTTTTATAGAAGCTTTGGCGAGCCTTGAAATTATTTGGTTTAACAAGTTTAAAAATTATTTCAAACTAAAATTATTTAAATTTAGCTTTGATAAAATGCTAATTTTGAAGTTAAAATTTATACTTCAATTATTGACTTGAAATCAGCATCCAAACATTTTTCTCGTGAATTTTAGCGCGTTGAATAAATAAATCAGCGCTAACTTCATCACCCTCATCTTGGGAAAGTTTAATGGCTTCGCGAAGAATTTTAGAAATTAATTCATTATCATTTACTAGATCTTGAAGCATTGCTCTATTGTCAAAATTCTTATTAGCATTGCGAAAATCACTTAATTTTTTGAAATGTTCAAAATTGCCTTCAACCTTAGATCCTAGTGCTCTAATGCGCTCAGCGATTTCATCGATTGCTGAAAATAAATCTTCATATTGGGTTTGGAATAATTCATGCAAAGCTTTAAAATTTTCACCAACTACATTCCAATGATAGTTTTGTGTTTTAAGCATCAAAAGATATGAATCGGCAAGAATTTTATCAAGAGCAATTAAAGTTTGATGATTTTTCATAAATATTTTTAAAAGTTGTTAATAAATGTTGATTGCAATTAATAGTTATTTAAATTGGTTTACTACAAATAATGATTTTGTTTGTAAATTAAATTTTGTAAATTGATTTTTATATTTTTCTTTAATTTGGTAGATTCGCGTATTGAATCGAAAATAGGACTCCATAAGGAGATTTTAAAACTGGGATTTTAACTAACAAAAAAATTAGATTATTGACAATAAATTTTCGCTAAAGATTTTTGCATTGAATTCTTGCAAATCCTCAATTTTTTCGCCAACGCCAATGCCAAAGATTTTTTTATGATAATTCATTGCCAATGCAACGACAATTCCACCTTTGGCAGTACCGTCAAGTTTAGTAATTATCAATCCATCAATTCCAATAATTTTATTAAAAATTTCTAATTGATTGCGAGCATTTTGACCAGTTGTTGCATCAAGAACGAGCAAGTTATAATGCGGCGCAGTGCTATCAATTTTTTTAATGACATTATTTATTTTTTTTAATTCATCCATTAGATTTTGTTTATTGTGAAGCCTTCCTGCCGTATCGATTAATAAAATATCAAAGCTGTTTTTTTTTGCATAGTCAAGGGCTCGATAGGCAACAGATGCAGGATCTTCACCATCTTTAAGGGGCAGAATAATTTCGCAATTATTACGTTTGGCCCAGATCTCAAGTTGATTGGTTGCTCCAGCGCGAAACGTATCGCAAGCGCCAATCAAAACTTTTTTATTTTGTCCACAAAGATTGGCGCATATTTTGCCAATGGTGGTAGTTTTGCCAACGCCATTTACGCCGTTAAAAATTAACACTTGGGGACGATGCGTTTCATCGAGCTCAAGTTTTGCTTCGCAAGGCTGAAGAATGTTTTGAATTTCATAGGCAAGAAATTTTTTTACAGTTTCTAAGTCAATATCATTAACAAATTTTTGTTGTTGAAAATTATTAATTATTTTTGCGCTGGCTTCAACGCCAATATCGTTGATGATCAACAGCTCCTCTAATTCTTCAATAAAATTTGTTTTAAGTTTTTTATGAGTAAAAAATTGTTTTAAGGCGTTGCCAATTCCGAAAGTAAAATTTGGATCTTGAGTTTTTTTGCTTTTTGAAAAAATTTTAAACATTTTAATTTATTGATTTTAAATAATTTTGCGGATTGATCGCCTCTCTTCCTTTGCGCAATCCAAAATAAAGCTGAGGAAAGCTTACATTGCCAGTATTTCCAACTGAGCCAATTTTTTGAGCTTTCAGAATTTTTTCTCCTCGACTAACATTGAATTCTTTAAGATGTGCATAAGCAGTGATCCAACCACCAGCGTGTTTTATGATAATAAGATTGCCGTAACCTTTTAATTCATTGCCAGCATAAGCGACAATTCCATCCTCAGAAGAGCCAACAGAAGCTCCCTCTTTGGCTTTAATATTAATTCCGTCATTGTAAAGTCCACCTTTTTTTGGCCCAAATTTAGAAACCACTGAACCGCGAACTGGCCAAGAAAAAATATTTTTCTTATCATCAATTTTTTCAGAAATCGCCATATTTTCAGATTTATCTTGTTTTGATGATTCGTTTTGTAATGATGCTTCTGTAGTGTTTTTAGCGATGGCGATATTATTTTTTTCATCAGCCGAATTAAGCGCTTGATCATTTGTATTTTTATTTAAATCACCTGAAGACTTGGTATTAGGTATTTGAGGCGATTGGGAATTAATATTTTTATTGGCAATTTCATTATTTTTGTTGGAAGAATCTTTGACAAAATTAGTAATTTGTAATTTATTACCAACCTTTACATTATAAGGCTTAGTAAGATTATTGGCTGAAATCATTTCATCAATTGACATGTTGTAGAGTCGTGAAATAGAAAATAATGTTTCACCATTTTTAACCATGTGAAATTGTGCTTGTGGTATAAAAATTCGATCGCCCTTATGTAATTTATAAGGAGCTTTAAGTTTATTATTCTTGATGATTTCACTAGTTGAAATCTGGTGTTTTTTTGCCAGGGAATAAATGGTTTCGGAATTATCGTTAATAATAATTTCTTTAAGATTATTTTCTTTAGAATCTTTTATGTTTAATTGACTATCAGCATTTTTAGATAATTTTTCTTGAGATTTAGGATTTTTATTTTCAGTAATTTTTTCATCATTTTTTTCATTGTCATCATCAGTTGCTGAATCAACTAGAGCAGTTGGCGCAGAAGCTTTGTTGACTATTTTATTTTTTTGATCATTAGAATCGTTAAGATTATTTACAGAATTTTTTTTAGAAGCATCTTGATATTTATCACGATTAAATTGATTATTTTTGCTGTAGAAAACTTTTGAGCGATTGATTATTTTGGCTGGTTTTTGGGCGCAACCAAAAAACAGCATTAATGCTAAAAAACTAAATAATCTAATAAAAGATTTTGACAAAAAAATCATTTTTATTTTATATAAAACTACTAAAATCAAACCAATATTTCCTAAATTAAACTTTAATTGCAATTATGCAAAATAATATTTTTTCATTACTTACACCTCAAATGCAAGTTTTTTTGATGGCAATTTCTGGATTAGCAATAGGCAGTTTTGTGAGCCTATTTACTTATCGCCTTGCCACTAATCAACCGATGATTTTTGCGCGATCAAAATGTTTACATTGCAATGTTAACTTGAAAGCAATTAATTTAATCCCAATTTTTTCATGGTTGATGCAAAGAGGAAAATGCTCAAATTGCCATGTAAAAATTTCGATACGCTATCCACTCATCGAGTTAAGTTTTCTTGGCGCATTTCTTTTAGTTTATTTTGTTTTGAATAAAGAAATCAATAGCAAAATGTTTTTATATTTAGCTATTATCACTATGCTAATGGCAATGATAATTGTTGACCTTGAGCATTATTTCATTCCCGACATAATGCAATATGTTTTAACGATATTCGTGGGATTGTTAGTGGTTTCTAACAATAACTTTTCATTACTCGGCTCTTTAGGCAATGGCATGATTTACGTGCTTTTTGGTGCAGGATTGTGGCTATTTTTCTATTTCGGAGCTGGTATTCAGGCAATTGGCATTGATGATTTAAAGTTTTTTTTTATTGCTGGAATTTTATTAACTTTAAAAAATTTTATCGCTTTTATGATGATAACAGGGATGATCGGTGTAGTTTTTGGTTTGGCATGGCAGAAAATTAAAAATGACGAAACCTTTCCATTCGCACCAGCAATGTGTTTATCAGCATTCATATGCATGCTTTTTGGCGATATAATAAAAATTTCTGAATGGCTAGGGAAAATAATTTTTTGATAATATCGCTAAATTTCTACTTTTTTTTGTAAAGTTTTTTTAATATTATTGCGATAAAATAATTTTGAACTGGGGTAGTTATTAAACAAAAATTTCTTTAAAAAAAATTCACTTAAATTAAGGCCTTCAATTAGATTATGTTCTTGACAATTATTGTCGTTTTCTAATAAAAATTGTGGTAATTTTAGCAATTTATTGGCATAGGGTAAACCAGCTTCCAAGCATACAGCACGAGCAGAATTTGGAGAAATATAAGCTAAATTTACTTTAGAATTTGTAACCACGCAAGACGAGAAATCTAAGCCATAACCTAAAATTTGTAAAATGCTCAATTCTAATTTAATATATTTGGCAATAACTTTTGTTGTATCTTGTTGATCATTATTTAAAAATGTTAGAAAATCATCAATCTCGTTAAAAAGTAAATTACAAGGATCGCGTTCCAAAAATAATTCATCAACAAGAGTAAACATTGACTGAACACAATCAAGATTAGTTTTATTGAACATAAAATTTATGGCATTGCAATTGATTAAGTCAAGATACGAAAAATTACCAAGATTTTCTTCTAATCGACTTGCAAAACTAAATGAAACAAGATTGCCGATTTGTAAAATAGCGTTATTGCGCTTAGACTTACTTGACTTTACAAAGGAACGACAAATGCCATTTTCTTTTGATAAAATTTTTACAATCGAAGATTTTTCGCCATAATTTTTCATGCTAATAATAAATCCCGTATCGCTAAAATTCATGATTTTGTTGATTTAATTTAACCTAAAATTGTCAATTATATTGATATATGTTAAAAAAAAATTGTCAAAAAATAATATTAAGAAAATTCCTTTTGCAAAAATTTTTTAGCAAGATCGGTATTTTCAAAAAAATTAATTTCATCAAACTGATGACGAAACCAAGTAAGTTGACGTTTAGCGTAATTGCGAGTTTTTTGCTGAATTATTTTTTGCATTTCTTGATAAGAAATATTTTTTTGTAAATAAGCTTTAATTTCAAGGAAACCCAAGGTTTTGCAAATTGCTAAATTATCATCGTCATTTTTTTTAATAAAATTTTCAACCTCAGCTATTGCGCCATTTTCTAGCATTTTCACTAAGCGTTGATCGCAATTTTCATAAATAATTTTGCGATCCAAATTTAAATTGACATGAGTAAATTTAGCGTCAGGAAAAATTTTTTGAGTTATTTGTTTCTGCCAAAAGCCCAGAGTCTGATTGGTGCTAAGCAATATTTCACAGGCACGAATTAAGCGCTGTTTATCGATAATTTTATCTTCGCCATAGCGTTTTTGAAATTCAGTAATACCTAGCTCTAAAAAAAGCTGATGAGCTTGCTCTTTAGCTTGCAAAGTAATCTCTGGCATTTGCGCGATGCCATCGATTAATTTTGAAATATAAAGCCCAGTTCCACCAACAATGATTGGCAATTTTTGGTCATGCCAAATTTTTTCAATCGCATCTTTAGTCATTTCTAACCAAAGAACAACGCTTGATTTTTGTTGGTAATCTAAACAAGAATAGAGGTAATGATCAACTAATTTTTGGTCATCTAAACTTGGTTGTGCACTTAAAATTTTTAAATCTTTATAAACTTGCAAAGCATCGCCATTAACAACGCTACCATTATTTTTTATGGCAAATTCTAAAGCTAATTTTGATTTATTGGTGCAAGTTGCGCCAGAAATAATTACAATTTGCCCTAGAGGATTTTTAGCCATTTTTTAAAATTTCATAAAGTTGCGCCAAGTCATCAGGCAATGGTGTTTCGAAGCTAAAATTTTCTTTGCTACGCGGATGTTCAAATTCGATTTTATAAGAGTGAAGAGCTTGCCTGGAAAAGTTACTAATAAAATTTCTAAGCTCAATTGATAAGAGTGCAGATGGATTTTTTTTGCACGAATTGTAAAGTTGATCACCAATTAGCGAATGTTTTTTTGCTTCAAAATGAGCGCGAATCTGATGAGTTCTGCCCGTATCAAGCTTAACATCCATAAGGCTTGCCAAACCTTCGCAAAAAATTTCTTTTGTGTTATAGTGAGTTATTGCAATTCGTGTAGCACTTCGGCTAACGCGCATTTTTAAACGATTGACAGTTGAGCGCCCAATATTTTCATTTATAGTTCCTTTTGCTGGATTCATCACTCCAAAAATGAATGCCAAATAATATCTTTTAACTTCACGATCTTTAAGCATCTGGCTAAGCTTGAGATGACTAAAATCATTTTTAGCAACGATCATTAAGCCACTTGTATCCTTATCGAGTCGATGAACAATGCCAGGGCGAAATGCTCCACTAATTTGTGATAAATTATGTTGATGGGAAAATAACAAGCCATTTACCAAAGTATTTTCTTGATTGCCATTACCGGGATGAACCGTCAGGTAGGCTGGTTTGTCGATTACCAACAAATCATCATCTTCAAAAACTATTTTAAAAGCAATCTTGGTTGCCTTTAATTTGGGAATTTGATAATCTGGTAAAATTACTAAAAATTTTTGATTAAGCTTTACTTTTTGGGAAGCTGAAACTGGGCTGTTATCGAGGTTTTGTACTTGATTTTTATTAATTAAATCAAGAATTTTACTACGAGTAATTTCGCATTTTATTGGTAAAAATTTTTGTGCTAAAAATTTATCAAGACGAATTCCAGTTTCAGTTTCTTCAACATTAAAATTATAATTTTGTGACATATTCTAAATGGATTTTTCGTTGTGAATTATCTGCTAATTCTTGTTTTAAATTATCTGGATCAATGGTCGTTATTCGAATTGCTAAATAATTTTTTGGTAAATATTTTTCAGCTATTTCGGGCCATTCAATTAAGGTTAAATGCTGATCAATGATTGAAAAAAAATCGATATTTTCTAACTCCCACATATTCTTAAGGCGATATAAATCAAGATGAAAAACTTCGCCGCGCCTTGTATTATATGAGCAAGTAATATTAAAAGTTGGGCTTAAAATTTCCTCCTTTTCTTCTTGTAAACTATTGATAAAATGTTTAGCAAAAAAACTTTTACCAACGCCAAGGGTCCCATAAAGAGCAATGGTTTTAACCTTGTGATCGCTTGCTATTTCGTGAGCTAGCTTGATCATCTCGGCTTGATTATTAATTAAAATTATTTTCATTGTTACTTTTATCTTGGCAGGATTTGCGTGAGATTTTTTAAAAATGCTCAAATTGTTTCATTAAGCAAAATTTATTTATAAAATCTTTATAATTGCAAAATTATCGATGCGATTTTATATGAAAATTTTAATCAAAATAAAAAACCTAAATATCCATTACCAATCTTCTTGGATCTTCAAGTAATTCCTTAATGCGCACCAAGAAGGTTACTGCTTCTTTACCATCGATAATACGATGATCGTAAGATAAAGCAAGATACATCATCGGCCTAATTTTCATTTCGCCATTTATAACCATAACGCGATCTTGAATTTTATGCATGCCTAAAATTCCAGATTGCGGAGGATTGATGATTGGGGTAGACATTAATGATCCATAAACTCCACCATTAGAGATAGTAAAAGTTGCGCCAGCTAGGTCACCCAAAGTTAATTTACCATCGCGTGCTTTTACACCAAGTTCGGCAATGCCTTTTTCAATTTGTGCAAGATTAAGCTTATCAGCATCACGTAATACTGGCACAACTAAGCCTTGGGGAGAGCCAACGGCAACGCCAATATCATAAAAATTTTTGTAAATAATATCGCTACCATCAATTTCAGCATTAACTGCCGGGAGTTCTTTCAAGGAAGTTACGCAAGCCTTTACAAAGAAAGACATGAAACCTAATTTAACGCCATGTTTTTTTTCAAAAATTTCTTTGTAATCGCTTCTAATTGCCATTATCGCACCCATATCAACTTCGTTGAAGGTCGTAAGAATTGCCGCAGTATTTTGTGATTCTTTTAATCTTTGGGCAATTTTTTGGCGAAGTTTAGACATTTTTACGCGCTCAGTTGGTTTAGAGCTTGTTGATTGCAGGGAGTTTGTAGTTGTTGAGGTTGAAGTGGCGAGGGATTCAAGTACATCGCCTTTAGTAATTCGTCCATCCTTGCCTGAACCATTGATTTTACTGATATCAACATTATTTTCAGCGACTAGTTTTTTTGGCGCAGGAGATAGAAAATTATTTGCTAAATTGACATTATCGCTAGATGTAATAGTTGAAACTACATTTGCTTTATTTGCCGATTCGAGGTTATTTTTTATTGCAGTTGAAGCAATGACAGCTCCCGCTTCCATTAGTGCAATGATATCACCAACCTTAACATTGTCCCCTTCCTTGACTTTTAAATCGGTTATTGAGCCATTGGCCGGAGCATTTACTTCAAGCGTTACCTTGTCAGTTTCTAATTCTAAAATTAATTGATCCGCTTTAACTACGTCGCCAATTTTTACATGAAATTTGGCGATAGATGCTTCCGCTACAGATTCACCAAGGGCTGGAACTTTGATTTCAATGGTCATATTTTTATGATTTATTGTTTGTTAATTTGGTATTTTATAATTTTATTACTAATAAAATTTTCGTCAATGGCTTTTTTATTATTGAAAAATTAGATTTAAAAAAATTATTTTTTTATTTTATTTAAATAAAACTCTTGCAAAATATTTTTAAATATTTTTTAAATATTAGTTATTAACAATACTTAACAAATTTATTTTTAAGGAAATTATGTTTAAAAAAAATTTCATTTTGTTTTCGTGCTGTTATTGCAAAAACCAAAACCATTTTATGTTTTTTTAAATTATTTTATTAATAAATGCTTCTTTTAATTCAAAAAATAAAAATAAGATTTTTTCACAAAAATTTATTATTTTTTCTCCCCAGATTAAAATCCCCATCAGCTCCAAATGCTTGCAAATATTGTCATCAAACATAATTAGTAAAATCTTCAACACCACATTTATTTAAAATTAACTAAGGATTTATATGGCTATTTTACAAAATAGAGTTTCGCAATTATCAACAATTATCCAAGCTTGGAATGAAATTGAAGAAAGCTCTCAAAAAAAATCGATTAACTTTATTTCTGAATTTATTGAAAGCGCAAGTTTATTACAAAAGTTAAGTGGAGATGAAGATTTAGGGCGTCAATTGAAAACCTTTAATGAAAATTATCAAAAATTATTTGATAAGGATTTGAGCAAATTAGGTGCTTCAGATTTATCGTCAAAAAATGTTCAAATTCTTAATCAAATTAAAGAAATTGATAATGGCCAAAAAGAGCTTGCAACTAAAAGAGAAGACGTAATTGCTCTTTTAGAGCAAGAAGGTTTTACGCTTAAATCTTTTCGAAAAATATTAATTGAAGAAAGTGATGATAAATATCCTAACGCACATGTTAAAATTTCATGGAATTATGGCAATTTTATTGATCATATTGGCCAAAATTTAAGTCCAGAAAAAAAGAAGAATTCGAAAAATTAAAAACTGAATTAGCGACGACTGAAGATGATCAAGAATTTTATAAAAAATTAGCTTTGCTCAATCAAATCGCTGATATTCCTGCTAATTTTGATAAATTAAAAACTAAATTTGGAGTTGATGGAATCGAAGAGCATAGTTTGATAAACCAAGGAACTCAATATCGTGCAAATCTTGATGTTATTAGGTTAATTACTGAAATTGAAAATCAAAATGGCAATGATTTATTCAAAAAATCACAAGATTTTTTTAAAGATAAAAGTGAATTAAAATCGATAAAAATTGATACAAAAAAAATGTTAGAAGATTCTCGTCCCGAAGGAGAATCAAAAAAACGCAAACACAAAGAGGCAGAATCACCCCAACTCACCTTGGGTTTTGAAGTTGAATGCATTATTCTTCCAACTGGAGGACCCAAAGCTCAAGCAAAGCGCAAGAAAGAATTTTCCCAATTTGATCAAATAAAACGCGGACTTGTCGATAATGATTCGCGTAAAAAAATGCGCCAAACTGCTGGTTTTGATAGCTCTGGGATTGGCTCAAGCCCTAATACATTATTACTTTTTAGTGATACTGAACTAGATCAATTTAAAACTCAAAATCTTGAAAAATATCGTGACAAAATTTCTGCAATTGAACAATATCTCGAAGCAGAAAAACAAAATTATCCGCAAGAAATTGTCAAATTTGACAAAGCCCTTGGCAACTTGGCATTGTTGTCAGCGGAAGAGATTTTTTTTCTCGATTTATTTTATCTTAAAAAAGAAGTTGCGACTAAGCGAAGATTAACAATGGATGATGTTTTTGATTGGCGCGACGAAAAAGAAGAGCAACAAAAAAAATTCTTGAAAATTTTGGAAGATATTGGTGAGAAAGGTTCTTTTTACGCTAAAACTCTCGACATGATTCGTGCCAGCGAATTTGCTATCGGAGAATTTCCACTCGAAACTGCGAAACAAGAATTCGATGCGAGTTTAAATCATGTTAGAGCAGTTGCCAAAGAACATAATTTACGCTTGAAAGATCGTGGTGTTCAAATTAATGTTGGCGCAAAATTAGGGCAAAAAACATTGAATATTTCGAGTGAAAAAAATGGTGAAGAATTAGAAATATTCACTAATCCATTAACAATTGCGATTGGCACTGCAATCCAAAAAGCTTTAGCAAAAACTTTTGAAGACCATCCAATTCTTCAACGCAAAGGGCAAGATATTTTTGGAATTGAAATTAGAGCTGATCGTAAAAAAGGCTTAATCAATCAAACCAAAGGAACCATTTTTTTTAGTAGCTTTGATCCGCAAAAAAGTCGGGAAGAAAATTCCGGATTAACCACCGATTCATCGCCTTTCCATGTTCATCGTCAAAATACTGGCAAGTCAGTAACGATTCGATTTGCTCTAATTGGAGAAGATGGCAATGAAGCGGTTTTTGAGGTAAGGCTTTTGGGGAATAATCCGCATTCGCCTTTTTTCGACGAATATCCTCGTGAAATTTTCAACGGCGCCCAACCAACGGTGGAAATATTTATAAAAAATCTAACTGATAATTTGAAAGACTTGGAGATCTTGAATGAGGAGCAAAAAATTGCCATTAAAAATGATGGCGAAATCAAATCAATGGAAGTGATATATTACAAGGAAAAAGGAAATGACCCCGATACTAAAATTACAAAAGCTTATGCAGAAGCCGAAGTCAAAGAAAAAAATCTCCATACTAGAGAAAATTGAAAACAAGCTTCATCTTTGTAGATAAAAATCCCTCGATTTGATTAAAAATCGAGGGATGAAATTATCGAAAATTATTTAGTAAATTATTTTCCTAAAGCTTCGTCGATTAACTTCTTTTGTTCGCGCGAATGATAAGAGCCATATCCCGTTGCTGGAGAAGCGCTGGCGATTCTTCCGACATATTTAGAGCGAGAATTTTTATATTTGTTTTCAATCAAAACTTCTTCGATTAAATCATCAACAAATTTCCATGCGCCCATATTTTTCGGCTCTTCTTGGCACCAAATAATTTCGGCATTTTTGTATTTTTTTAATTCGATCGTTAATTCTTGAGCTGGAAATGGATAAAGTTGTTCAAGACGAATAATCGCTACATCATTGATTTTACCTGCTTCACGCGCTTCGATTAAATCGTAATAAACTTTTCCTGAACATAAAACCAAACGACGAATTTTATCATCGGCATTTAATTTATGCGTTTCGGGAATTAAAGTTTTGAAATTTCCCCCAGTAAATTCGCTTAATTTTGAAACCGCCATTTTGTGACGAAGAAGCGATTTTGGCGACATAACCACCAATGGTTTGCGATCTTTATTATGGATTTGACGACGCAATGCGTGGAAAAAATTCGCTGGAGTGGTAATATTGACGACGCGTAAATTATTGTCGGCACAAGCTTGCAAATGACGCTCGAGTCGCGCTGAAGAATGTTCCGGCCCCTGCCCTTCAAAACCATGAGGCAGTAGCATTACCAAACCTGATTTACGCAACCATTTTACTTCCGAAGAAGCCACAAATTGATCAAAAATAATTTGAGCGCCATTGGCGAAATCACCAAATTGCGCTTCCCAAATTGTTAAAATATCGGGCGCTGAAAGCGAATAGCCATATTCAAAACCCATCACGCCATATTCAGAAAGCACCGAATCATGAACTTCAAAATGGGCTTTATTGGAAATTGAATTATAAATATTATGTCTTTGTCCGGTTTTAGCATCATGCAAAATTGAATGACGATGCGAGAAAGTGCCTCGCCCAGCGTCTTGACCCGTGATTCTAACCGCGTGACCTTCGTTAATTAAAGAAGCAAAAGCTAAACTTTCCGCCGTGCCCCAATCAATTTCTTTACCGTCTTCAACGACTTGTTTTCTAGCCTCGACTTGACGAATAATTTTTGGATTAGCATTAAAATTTTGCGGAATTGTCGTAATTTTTGTATTTACTTCTTTAAGAATTTTTTCAGAAATTGCCGTATTTGGAATTGAATTATCACCATCTTTAATGTGCTTCCAATCGCCTTTCAACCAATCAGCTTCTATGGCTTTATAAGTTGAGGCTTTATTAAATTCATCATTCAATAAAACTTCAAAATCATTAACTAATTTTTCATATTCCGCTTGAGAAATTGCATTTTCATTCAGTAATTTTTGTGAATAAATTTTTTCAATCGAAGTTTGATCTTTGATTTTATTATACATAATTGGTTGCGTATAAAGAGGCTCGTCGCCTTCATTATGACCATATTTGCGATAACAAACCACATCAAGAACGATGTCTTTTTTGAAGGTTTGACGATATTTGCTAACGATTCCAGAAATTTTAACCACCGCCTCAACATCATCGCCATTGACATGGAAAATTGGGGCGTCGATTGATTTCGCCAAATCCGAAGCATATTGTGTGCTTCTAGAATCCGTAGGGTTGGCGGTAAAGCCGATTTGATTATTAATAATAATATGAATCACGCCACCAGTGTCATAGCCCGCGGTGCCATTCATCAATAAACTTTCGGCAACCGAACCTTGACCAGCAAAAGCCGCATCGCCATGAAGCAACAACGCCAAAGATTGAGTTCGCGAAGCATCTTGCATTAAATCTTGCGTCGCACGAATACGACCAGCCACCACAACATTAACGGCCTCAAGGTGTGATGGATTGAACGCCAAAGACAAATCGATTTTATTGCCATCAATTTCACGCGTCGAAGAAAAGCCCATGTGATATTTAACATCGCCTGATTTGGTAACCGATTCAGGAATTCCCGGTGTACCTTGGAACTCAGCTAAAAGGCGATGGTAAGGCTTTTTCATAACTCCCGTTAAGGTATTAAGTCGACCACGATGCGCCATGCCGATAATAATTTTTTTCACTCCGCTACGCGCTGAAGCATCAATAATTTTTTCCACCGCGCAAATCGAAGATTCTCCACCTTCAATCGAAAATCTTTTAGCTCCCGGAAAGCGTTTATGCAAAAATTGCTCGAAGCGTTCGGTGCGAATAATTTCTTGTAAAATTTTATGTTTTTCAGTTTTTGAAACCACCTCAAAGGCACTGTTTTCAACTTCGCGCGCCAACCAATCTTTTTGTTTTTGGTCACGCATATATTCGAATTCACAGCCGATCGTGTTGCAATAGATATAATTTAAATTGGCGATGGCTTGCGTTAATTTAACTTTTTGTCCGCCATAATTAACTTCTTTTTCTAAATCAGAATCATCGATGTCATTATTTTTTAAATCAATTTCCGCAACATATTGTGGCGGAGTTAATCCAAGCGGATCAAGGTTTGAAGCTGAATGTCCAAATCTTTTATAATTAGAAATTAAATTTTGTAAGCGAATATTTAAATCTTTCGAAGCAATTTGTGGAATATTTTTTGCATCTTTTTTTGGTAATTCTCTTGGAGAATTTGAAGAAATATCATAATCTTGCGAACCTACAACCTTAAGGCTTCTCTTGCTCCAAGATGGACCATTATAATCGGCTAATATTGCCTTGACCTCATCATGATTTTGTGAAAAAAATTCTGCCCAAGAAGCATCGACCGAAGTTGGATTTTGCGAATATTTTTGATAAATTTCACTAATGAAAATAACATTAGCACTGAAGAATGGTGCGGTTTGAGCGAAATCTTTAGTCATAAGTAGGTAACTTTTGAAAGTAATTTTATTTTTTTATTATAAAACAAGATAACCAATTAAAATAAGTTAATAGCTATTTAAAAAAATATTTTGCAATAATTTAAATTAAAAAATATTACAAAATATTTTTTTGGTAGCGGAGGAGGGAATTGAACCCCCGACACGCGGATTATGATCCCGCTGCTCTACCAACTGAGCTACTCCGCCAATTCTAGTTTAAATTTTTCTAGTTTATAATTTAGATTGCAATTTTAAGTAATTTCTTAGAAAGATTAATTGCACGAAAACATTTTGATGATTTGGTAATTTTTTTTACTTAAAATGCATTCAAAATTATTATTTCAAAGAGTGTAAACATCGCAAATTAATTTTCAAATATTTTATCGATCAATTAAATTTGCTAACGCAAACCTAGTTTAAGTTTTGAATCGCTTCACTTTCAATGAATCGCAACATTATGCGATATTATTTATTTTTTGAATATTGACTTAAGTGATGTTTTTTTATTGGGATTGGCATAAAGCGATTTTGAGCTATAAAAAACTATGGGCAAATTGTGAAATGCTAAATCAACATTAAATTTTCCAGTTTTTTTATTTCATCGCGAAGTTCAGAGGCCTTTTCAAAATCAAGTTTGATTGCTGAATCAAGCATTTCTTTTTTAAGTTGTGAAATTTCGTTTTTGGTTGGTTTGCGTTTTGACATTTCGTCATTATTTTTCTTTTTACCGTAAAGATTTTCAAGGGCTGAACCTAAAGGCTTATTGGTTGTAGTCGGGGTGATGTTATGCATTTTGTTATATGCGATTTGAATTTGACGACGACGATTTGTCTCATCAAGCGCCTTGGTAATTGATTTGGTATTTTTATCAGCGTAAAGAATAACCTTTCCTTCAGAGTTTCGTGCTGCGCGCCCAATAGTTTGTATCAAAGAAGTTTCATTGCGCAAAAAACCTTCTCTATCGGCATCAAGAATTGCTACTAAAGCGCATTCAGGAATGTCTAAGCCTTCACGCAGTAAATTAACTCCAACTAAACAGTCATATTTGCCGATACGCAAATTTTGTATAATTTCAATACGATCAAGAGTATCAACATCAGAATGCATGTATACAGCATTTATTCCTGCATCGTTTAAATGTTCAGTTAAATCTTCAGCCATTTTTTTTGTCAATGTTGTCGCGAGAGTGCGGAATCCTCGGGCTTTGACTTCTGTGATTTCTTTTAATAAATTAGCAACTTGGGTTTTTGCTTCACGAATTTCGCAGACTGGATCGAGAAGTCCAGTGGGGCGAATTATTTGTTCAACAAATTCACCATTAGCTTTTTCAAGTTCATAATTGCGAGGTGTTGCTGAAACATAAATGGTTTGCGGTTTAAAATTTTCCCATTCGCTAAATTTCATTGGCCTATTATCCAAAGCACTTGGTAGGCGAAAACCATGTTCAACTAAAACTGATTTTCGAGCTAAATCGCCTTTATACATGCCATCAATTTGTGGAATTGAAACGTGACTTTCATCAACGAAGAGTATGGCATCATCCGGTAAATATTCAAATAAAGTTGGTGGTGCACTCCCAGCGGGACGATTGGTTAAATAGCGCGAATAATTTTCGATACCTTTGCAACTTCCTAGAGTGACAAGCATTTCAAGGTCATAAGTGGTGCGTTGATTTAAGCGTTGCGATTCGAGTATTTTGTTATTTTTATCTAATTCGGTAAGTCTTAAATTGAGATCGTTTTTAATATTCACAACGGCTTTTTGCAATATGTCCTTGGGGGTTACGTAATGCGAAGATGGATAAATTGAAACATTATCAAGTTTAGCAAAAGTTTCGCCAGTGAGCGGATCAAACTCACTAATTTCTTCAATCTCATCGCCAAACATTGATAATCGCCAAGCGCGATCATCTAGATGCGATGGAAAAATATCAACAACATCACCTAAAACACGAAAACTACATCTTTCAAAAGCGAGATCATTGCGAGTATATTGTAAATCGATAAAACGCATAATTAATTTTTGGCGATTAATCTCATCACCAACTTTTATGCGCATAACCATTTTTGAGTAAAACTCTGGAGAGCCAATGCCATAAATGCAAGAAACAGAAGCGATAACAATCGTGTCTCTTCTTTCAAAAAGAGCGCGGGTAGCGGTATGACGAAGGCGATCAATTTGCTCGTTAATCGAACTATCTTTTTCAATGAAAGTATCGGTTTTGGCGACATAAGCTTCGGGTTGATAATAATCGTAAAAGGACACGAAGTAACCTATTTCAGTTTCAGGAAAAAATTCTTTCATCTCGCCGTATAATTGTGCAGCTAAGGTTTTGTTGTGAGCCATGATTAGCGCTGGGCGCTGGGTTTTAGCGATAATATTAGCCATGGTAAAAGTTTTACCTGAACCAGTAATTCCTAGTAAAACTTGATCTTTTTTTTTGGCTTCAAGACCTGCGATTAACTGATTGATTGCTTGGGGTTGGTCACCAGCAGGTAGAAATTTAGAGTTTAATTTAAATAAATTATTATTAGTCAAAGTCATGAATTTGTATTAAAAACACTAGAAACTGGTTAGAAAATATTGGTGATTATGCGACAAAACTAATTTAGAAATATTGGTGAAAATGGTGGAGAGGGCAGGATTTGAACCTGCGAACGCTTACGCGGGCAGATTTACAGTCTGCTGCCATTGACCACTCGGCCACCTCTCCATTATTTGCAATTGGGGATTTAAATTTTTTTTAAAAGGTAATTTGCGTTTTAATTTTTGGAGCGGGTGAAGGGAATCGAACCCTCACGGCCAGCTTGGAAGGCTGGAACTCTACCGTTGAGCTACACCCGCAAATTATATCGCTAAATTAGCATTAAAATTTAAAAAATTTTCAAATAAGTAATTTAAATTTTTTATAAAAAAAATTTAAACAAAAATTTAAAATATTCCAATCGAATTTACTATTTTTAATGATCATTACAAATTTTGCAACTAGGATTTTTTTTCAAATTAATTATTCGAAAATTATTTTGAAAAAAATCATTAAGCAATATCTTGCCATTTAGATCCTCACCAATTTGTAAAATTTCTTTTATAGTGGCAATTGCTTGAAGGGTGCCGATATTTCCGGCAACTGCGCCAATAATTCCCTTTTGGCTTAGTGGTAAATTAGAATCTTTATCTATCTGATTGGGGTTGAAACATGCATAACATGGATTATTAGGGCAATAAGATTTAAAAACACTTACTTGACCAACGAAACCTTTTACTGCGCCGTAAATCATCGGCTTATGAAGTTTGTAGCATATTTTATTAATTACAAAGCGCGTATAAAAATTATCGCTGGCATCAATAATCAAATCATAATTTTTGGCGATCGGCTCAAGATTATCATAATCGACGCGACATGGATAAATATCGATTTTAAGTTGCGAATTTAAGGCAAGAATTTTTTGTTTTGCACTTTCAACTTTGAAATTATCAAGATCATTTTCATTGTGAATAATTTGACGCTGTAAATTGGAAAGCTCAACTCTATCATCATCAACAATACCAATATGGCCGATACCGCAAGCGCTTAAATAAAATAAAATTGACGAGCCCAAACCTCCTGCCCCTATTACCAAAACTTTACTATTGAGAAGTTTTATTTGACCTTCTTCGCCAATTTCTGGAATAAGAATATTACGCAAATATCTTTGATTATCAAGTTCGCTAAGCATGTTAAAAATTAATTTTTAAAAATATTAGCCAAACATTTTTCTATTTCAGCAAATTGAAATTGATAATTATGTTGCAAGGCTTTTTTAGGTGCAATGCTTTGACTTGAAAGCATAAGTTCCTCACCCATTTGACCATAAATTTTTTTTATAAAACAACTCGGCAATGAAAATAAACAGGGGCGATTTAAAATTTTAGCAAAAGTTTCGCTAAAATTTTGATTGGAAATTGGCAATGGTGATGTTGCATTTATTGGACCAATAATTTTTTCATCATCAATAATTAATTTGATGATACCAATAACGTCCTCTAGAGCGATCCAACTCATTTGTTGTTTAGAATGACCAATTTTTGCACCAACTCCAAGAAAAAAAGGCCAATAGATTTTTTTTAAAAAACCATCGAGATTATTATTCTTTTTGCCAAGCACAACTCCTGTTCTGAGTAAAACAATGCGAGTTTTATTTTGCGCTTGTAAGGCAATATTTTCCCAGTCAGCACAAAGTTTTTGTGCAAATGAAATTTGTGAATCAATTATGGCACTTTGAGGGTGATTTACTAAATAATCTTCATCGATATTTTGTGGAGTTTGTTGTGGATATATACCAATTGCCGATCCGCTAATTAGTAGGCGAGGAGGTGTTGCGCTATTCTTAATTTTTTCAACAATTTTTTTAGTAATCTCAATACGACTATTATAAATTTCATATTGATTTTTTTCATTCCAATTTACCGCAATATTTGCGCCAGCTAGATTGACAATAATATCAAAATTAAAATCTATTGAATCTAAATCATTAATAAAGGAAATTGTTGAATTATTTTTTAAATGTTTACTTCTAGTTAAAACAGTTAGCTTATAATTATTATTAATTAAATGTGCGCATAATGCGCTACCGATAAAGCCAGTTCCTCCAGTGATGAGAATTTTAGTATTTTGATTTTTCATAATTACTTATAAAATTTTGGGAAAATGTTGCAAAATCAATTTGAGCTTGATTGATTTTATTATCAAGACTAAGTTATACCAATTTAACTTTAAAATTTAATTGGCATTATGCGATATTAAAAAAAATTGAAATCTTTATAAATT